>Ga0256842_1000044_pt1 | contig 92410 bp, 94 predicted proteins | sample 4559240metaG_FD_185973 | JGI IMG/M metagenome (GOLD analysis project Ga0256842, IMG submission 185973) | Hydrothermal vent microbial communities from Guaymas Basin, Mexico - 4559-240 | ecosystem: Environmental > Aquatic > Marine > Hydrothermal vents | place: Mexico: Guaymas Basin | collected... | reverse complement strand
AAATTTTTCAATCTAACTCTATTTTATTCTCTTGCATGTTTCTCCTCTACCATAACTTGTTTTTCCTGTCAAGAAAATTTTTATTACCTTATTTTTTATTGACACATCTCAGTTAATGCACTATAAGAACAAGGAGAGAAATAATAGACAACTGCATTGCTATATAAACTAAAATTATGCTTAAATATTTTGAACAATACCTCAAAAACACAGGTCAGGTTAAAGCAAGAAGTCTTCCTTATTATGTCAAGTGGGTGGCAGATTGTTATGCGTTTTTAAATAAAGACTTCTCTCAAAGAGTCACTAATGAAGAAAAAGAACAGTTTTTAAGCCATCTTGCAAAAGCTCATGAAGACTGGCAGATAAAACAGGCAGATTTGGCCATTAAGTTATACAATTTTTTTCTTTTTAAGAACAGTAAAACAAATTCTAAACAAGCTTTAGCACAGTGGGAGATTCTTTTTAAAGATACTATCAAGGCCCTTCGTTTGCGGCATCGTTCTTATAGGACAGAAAAAGCTTATCTGGGATGGCTTGTTAGGTTTAAAGAATTTGTTAAGGAAAAGAGTCCACAGGAGCTTACAGGAGAAGATGTTCAGGACTTTCTTACGCATTTGGCAGTAGAGAAAAAGACCTCTCCCTCTACGCAGAATCAGGCATTGAATGCCATTTTGTTTGTCTTCAGGCATGTGCTTAAAAAGGATATCAGTGGCTATATTGATGCTATCAGGGCAAGGCAAAAGAGGCGTCTGCCTGTGGTGCTTACAAAAAGAGAAGTTAAACAGGTTTTTGATAAGATGTCAGGAGAGCAAAGACTGATGGCCATGCTCATTTATGGTTGCGGATTAAGGGTGAGTGAATGTATCAGGTTGCGGATTAAAGACATAGACCTTGAGCAGGGTGTTGTCATTGTGCGTTCAGGAAAAGGCGATAAGGATAGAATTACCGTTTTGCCAGAGAGTTTAAAGGATGATTTAATCACACACATAGAAAAGGTGCGAAAAGTATATGAGGAGGACAGGCAGAATAACATTTCAGGTGTGTTTTTGCCCAATGCCCTTGAAAGGAAGTATCCAAATGCAGGAAAAGAATGGGGCTGGTTTTGGCTTTTTCCTTCTAAGTCTCTCTCAGTTGACCCGCGCACAAATACTGTGCGTCGGCATCATGTGCATATAGCCACCATACAGCGTGCGTTTAAGCGAGCACTTAAAGAGGCAGGTATAGAAAAACCAGCCAGTGTGCATTCACTGCGCCATAGTTTTGCCACCCATTTGCTTGAAGATGGTTATGACATTAGGACAGTGCAGGAGCTGCTTGGGCATAAGCATATTCAAACAACTATGATTTATACGCATGTGGCGAGGAGGAATATTTTAGGTGTAAGAAGCCCGCTTGATAAGTAGTTCTTTTTGCCTAAATCTTTTCCAACTGAACTGTAATCACTTTTTGGCTCGTCTAAAGCTCCAACCCTGATTATAGGCAGATTTTTAAAACGGGTAATGGGTAAATACGTGGATGGCCAAGGCGAATGATATTTTCTTTCTTACCCATTGCTTGTTACTCATAACTCTATAATATCTACAACCCTAAAATCCAAATATGGTTATGTTATAATCGGGGCAGGTTTAATGGGTAAATGTGCCTATTTACCTATCCACGCATATACCTATAATGATGATTACATTTTTAGAATTTTGCAAAGCTCTCTGTTAAAAATTATTTTTTAACACCCTTATTTGGCAAGCAACTTTTAGGACTTACTTTTGTCTGGAGATGAATTTTCCTGATAAGGGGTTAAAAGGATAAAAAAGGGGGATGAATGTTGACATCTAAGGAAGTTATTGATACTATGCACGTTGCTTGTTTTTAATTTTTGGATAAGGAGAGGAATGGATTGGCCTTTAAGAAGTTAGCTGAATATTATCCGGACTTTATTGTTGAAAGAGATGAAAAGGAGTGTAATCTCTGTGGGCGGTGTATAAGGGAATGTTCTTATGAGGTTTATGAATACGACGAGAAGAAGAAACGAATAATTACTCACCATGAGAGATGTGTGGGTTGCCACCGCTGTGAGGTTTTTTGCCCCCAAAGGGCGATTGTGATCAGACGCAATCCATCTCAATTCCGGGAGAATGAGCTTTGGACGCCTTGGTATATTAAAAACATCTATAAACAGGCTGATACCGGTGGTGTCCTTCTTACCGGTATGGGCAACCCGCAAAGGTATCCCATTTATTGGGATAAGATGCTCCTTGATGCCAGTCAGGTAACCAATCCTTCTATAGACCCCTTACGGGAGCCAATGGAGCTAAGGACCTTTATTGGGCGCAAGCCGGATGCCCTGGAGATAGAGGAGAAGGATGGACATTTTTCTTTGAAGACCAAGATTTCTCCCCAGCTGCAGTTGGAATATCCCATTATGTTCGCCGCCATGTCCTATGGAGCTATTAACCTCAATGCCCACATTGCCCTGGCCCGGGCAGCGACAGAGCTGGGTATTTACTATAACACTGGTGAAGGTGGACTTCATCGCTCCCTTTATCAATACGGTAAAAATACGATTGTCCAGGTAGCCTCTGGCCGTTTTGGTGTGCATACAGATTATTTAAATGCCGGGGCGGCAATTGAGATTAAGATTGGACAAGGAGCAAAGCCGGGTATCGGTGGTCATTTACCAGGTGAAAAGGTGAATGCAGAAATTTCAATTACCCGCATGATTCCAGAAGGTTCTGATGCCCTCTCTCCGGCCCCTCACCATGACATTTATTCTATTGAAGATCTAAGGCAATTGATCTTTGCCCTTAAAGAGGCGACTAACTATGAAAAACCAGTTGGTGTAAAAATTGCCGCGGTACATAATTCGGCTGCCATTGCTAGTGGGATGGTGCGGGCTGGAGCAGATTTTATCGTCTTGGATGGCTTTAGAGGAGGAACTGGGGCTGCTCCAACCATGATTCGCGACAACGTGGGTATCCCTATAGAGCTAGCCTTAGCGGCCGTGGATCAGCGCTTACGGGATGAAGGCATTAGAAATCAGGCCTCCATTATTGTTTCTGGTGGCATTCGCTGTAGTGCCGATGTGGTTAAGGCCATCGCCTTGGGAGCAGATGCTGTCTACATTGGCACCGCTGCCTTAATCGCTATGGGCTGTACCATGTGTCAACGCTGTTATCGTGGTAAGTGTGCTTGGGGTATTGCTACAAATGACCCAAAATTGGCTAAGCGGTTAGATCCAGATGTGGCTGCCCAGAGGTTAATCAATTTAATAAAGGGCTGGGGGCACGAAATTAAAGAAATGTTAGGTGGAATGGGCATTAATGCCCTGGAAAGTTTAAGAGGTAATCGGGAGAAATTAAGGGGTGTAGGTCTAAACGAAGTAGAATTAGAAATTTTAGGGATTAAACCTGCAGGAAGATAGAGAGGCATAAAGTGTGGTGGCAAAAAGATATAGCTGGATGTGGTATTGCCGGGTTTATTCATAAAAAAGGTAAACTTTTTAGCGGTGAGGTTATCAGAAAGGCCATTGTCTCCATGGAAGAACGGGGCAATGGTTTAGGGGCAGGCTTTGCCGCCTATGGTATTTATCCTCAATATAAGGATCAATATGCCCTTCATGTAATGTGTACTTCCAAAAAGGCCTTGGAAGAGGCAGAAAAATTTATTAAAGACCATGTAGAGGTTGTACATCAGGAGGAAATTCCGACGACTCCTCTTAAATCTCTACCCGATGTTCCCTACTTATGGCGCTATTTTGTGCAGGTAAATTATGAAAAATTAGAAGGTACCTGGAAGGCAAGAGCTGATTTTGATGAGGATAACTATATTGTCTGGCTGGTAATGGAGGTCAACAAAACGATAGAGGGGGCCTATATCTTCTCTAGTGGTAAAGATATGGGTACCTTTAAAGGCGTAGGTACACCGGCCCAGATGGCCGACTTTTACCGAATTGAAGAGTATGAGGGCTATATCTGGATTGCCCACAACCGCTTTCCTACTAACACCCCTGGTTGGTGGGGTGGTGCTCATCCCTTTACTCTTTTAGACTGGAGTATTGTCCATAACGGGGAGATTTCTTCCTATGGCATCAATAAGCGCTATCTAGAAATGTTTGGTTATGTGTGTACATTACTCACAGATACCGAAGTTGTAGCGTATCTTTTAGATCTACTCCTCCGTCGGCAAAAATTGCCATTGCGTGCGGTTTGTTCTATATTTGCCCCTCCCTTATGGGATGAGATAGATTGGATGCCTGAGGATGAAAAACGCCTTTATACGGCCTTAAGGATGGTTTATGGCAGTGCCTTGTTAAATGGCCCTTTTGCTATTTTGTTTGCTTCTCACAACCGGCTTGTAGGGTTAAATGATCGCATTAAATTGCGACCCTTGGTTGTAGCCACTAAGGATGAGATGGTCTTTATGGCGAGTGAGGAAAGCGCTATCCGGGAGATCTGTCCATTTCCAGATAAGGTATGGGCACCAAAGGCAGGCGAGCCAGTAGTGGTAGAGTTAGAAGCAACTACTTGAACTTTGAGGAAGAAGATGGAGATGCGGGAGATAAATGCAAAGGGGATATATTACCGAGACTTAAATCAAATTATTCGTGCGGCTATAAAGGAAGGAGAAAGGGAATTTATCTTAAAGAATGTCAATGGTCAGCGCTACATCGTCGCTGGAGTTAATGTACCTATAAAAATGGAGATATACGGTACGCCAGGCCAGGACCTTGGTGCGTTTATGAAAGGGCCTTATGTGCGCGTGCATGGTAATGCCCAAGATGGAGTTGGCAATACAATGGATGAGGGCAAGATCGTGATAGAGGGTTCTGCTGGGGACGTTGTAGGCTATGCCATGCGCGGAGGTAAAATCTACATTCGTGGCGATGTAGGCTACCGCGTAGGTATCCACATGAAGGCCTTTAAGGAAAAGGTTCCGGTCATTATCATCGGAGGTAAGGCTGGCGATTTTCTAGGTGAATATATGGCTGGTGGTATCATTATTCTCTTAGGTATGTTTAGTGCTATTGCTGACAAACCTCTTACTGGTATCTGCTTAGGAACGGGGATGCACGGCGGGGTGATTTATATTCGGGGTCAGGTATCTCCTCACCTCTTAGGAAAAGGGCTTTCTCCCTGTGAGTTAACAGAAGAAGACAGACAAATCTTACATACCCACCTTAGCGATTACTGTCATGAGCTGCAGCTTGACTTAGAGGAAATCCTTCAAGGAGATTTCTGCAAGGTCGTACCTGTAACCCATCGTCCGTATGGGAATTTGTATGCGTATTGAAATCTCTTAAGACCCAATTAAGGAACATTGCAAGACAAATTAGGTTAAACCAAAGGGTTTTCTCAGACTCTGCCATTGTTTTGGGAACAAGCATATTTTTTAGGAAGGAATATTCACAATCAACTCTTATTTTACGGCCTCCCTAAGGCTACTTGATTTTACAATTAATTACATTATAATGTAATTGTATGTTGAATTTAATTATATCTAACCGCTGGTGGGATACAGGGAAAGTTCCAGACATTTATCTTAAACCTTTTAATTTACGGTTTAAGACGGGTAGGAAAAACCGTCTTAATGTATCAGCTGATAGACTATCTCTTAAACACAGGGACGAATAAAAAAACATATTCTCTATTTTTCTTTTGATTTTTTTCCAGGAAAGATCTCTGGAACCTGAATTCTTGGGAAATATAGTGGAAAATCTTCTGGCTACAGTTTTAAAAACTCAATTTTTCTGGAGAGAAAGACAAAATGAAGTGGACTTTGTTCTAGAAGAAGATAGGAAAAGAATCCCTATAGAAGTTAAATGGAAAGAAAAGGTTAAAAATAGAGATTTAAAAGGAATTTTAAATGTTTATGAGAAGTTTCATGCCGATAAGGGTATTATCTTAACAAAAATGAATTAAAAGAGCAAAAGGGAGACTCTTTTCATCTTTATTTTATACCAATGTGGATTTATCTTCTTAAGGACTGATTTATGCTAATTATCTCGTCCTTAAAAGGATATTGTTATTCTTTTTGGGAAATTTAGGCGCAAGAAAATTTTTATTATTTTTTCTCTTTCTTAAGACCTTTCACTTCGTATTCGAAATCTGCGGTTGATTTTTGAAAAGGCCCTGTTTATAGGTTGTAGATTTGGGAAAGATTTTCCCCTTGCCTTTTGGCAAACTTTTTGCTTATAATATTAAGGCAAACTTTTGTAGGAGGTTTACGATGAAGAGGATTTTAATAGTTGCTTGTAACAACATTCGGGACAAGCATTGCATTGCCTGTATGAAGTGTTTTAAGGCCTTGGACAGAAGGGAAGGTGAATTTGCCCGTTATAAAGATGAAGAGGTAGAAATTGCTGGTTGGACAACCTGCGGTGGCTGTCCAGGCATGGTCGTGCCTAGAGTCTTGTTATGCAAGGAATTAGCGGGACTTTATGAACGGGACTTTGATGTCATTCACCTAGGAACGTGTATGGTTAAGGCCGGGGCTGTATCTAAGTGCCCACTCAATCTGGAAGAACTTAAGCAAAAATTAGAAGACCTCTTTGGTAAAGAAGTGGTGATTGGTACACATAACTATTAAACTTCATCCCTTGACAGATATGTTATAATAAAGGCAGCCCTACCCTAGAGGCTGCCTTTTATTTTCTCGCTTAAGGAAAGCATATTATGTGGCGTGAAGTTATAAGGGAATCCCTGACCGTTACGGCCTTTGTCTTTGTTATCATGGTGGTAGTGGACTTTGTAGATGTTCTTTCAAAACAAAGACTTACAACCTTTCTTAAAAGCAGCCGTCTGCGTCAATATCTATTAGCCGCCTTTTTAGGGGCCACGCCAGGCTGTCTTGGGGCCTTCATGGTTGTAAGTTTTTATATTCACGGTCAGTTAAGCCTTGGGGCCCTTATTGGTTGTATGGTAGCCACCTCTGGGGATGAGTCCTTTGTTATGCTAGCCAAGATTCCCCAGACGGCCCTTTGGCTTACCCTTCTGCTCTTTGGTCTTGGCCTTCTAGCTGCCTGGCTGGCAGATATAATTTTAAATGCCCTTCATATTACTCCTTTAACAAAACATTGTTTAGTAGAAAGATTTCATCCAGAAGAAGTAGTACCTATTTTTTCCTTCCAAAGTTTGAAACGCAACTTTTCCTCTTTTTCCTTTCACCGTTTTTTACTGCTTTTACTTATTAGTTTTACTTTATATCTGTTTGTCAGCGGCCATATTGGCCCACCCTGTTGGAATTGGGTAAGGGTAACCTTCACCGGTCTGCTTTTAGTTAGTCTGGGTATTGCTGTCTTTGCTTCGGAACACTACTTAGAGGTCCACCTCTGGCAGCATATTATTCAAAAGCACCTTTGGCGTATCTTTCTCTGGACATTTGGCGCCTTAGCCTTAATTAAGTTTGGCCTGACTTATTGGCATTTAAACTCCTTTATTAAGACACATCTTACCTGGGTCTTTTTCTTAGCCGCCCTTATCGGCATTATCCCCGAATCAGGCCCTCACCTTATCTTTGTCTTTCTTTATGCCCAGGGTCTGATACCATTTTCTGTGCTCCTTACCTCTTCTATCGTTCAAGATGGGCATGGCATGCTTCCCCTCTTTTCTGCCAGCCTTAAGGATAGTGTTTTGGTAAAGCTTTTTAACCTCGCCTTTGGCCTATGTGTTGGCGGTCTTCTTTATATGTATGGTTATTAATTGTGTTTTGCAATTGCAAAATACAATTCTCAAGGGGCAATTTGCCTGTCTTTTTTAATCGTTTTCTGTTTATATGGCATAATATAAAATGGCATATCAATTGCTTAAACTTATTTAAGGAGGGGTAGAGTGAAGGTCTTTCTTGACTGCATACCATGTTTTTTAAAACAGGCCTTAGAAGCTACGAGGTTAGCTACACAGGAAACAAAATTACAGCAAAAAACAATGCGGGTGGTGTTAGAGAGGCTAGCCAAAGAATCTTGGGATACCTCACCCCCACATATTGGGCGGACAGTCCATCGGCTGGTGCAGGAAGTTACAGGTAATCCTGATCCCTATGCCCCGTTAAAGAAAGAATCCAATGACACAGCACTTAGGCTCTATCCGATATGGGAAGAAAGAATAAAGAAGGCGGATGATCCCTTTGAAATGGCCGTAAGGCTAGCATTGGCGGGAAATATGATTGACTTTGGGGCCAGACCAGGGGAAAGGATAGATATAGAAAGGGAAATAGAGGCCGTAATGCAATCTCCTTTAGATAAAGAGGCCTTAGAAACTTTTAAACAGATGGTGATGAGCGCAAAAAGAATTCTGTTTTTAGGGGATAATGCGGGAGAGATTGTGTTTGATAAGTTTTTGTTGAAGCAGATTGGACCAGAAAAGATTACCTATGTGGTTAAGGCAAAACCAATTATCAATGATGCTACGATGGAAGACGCAAAGGCCGTCAGCCTGACGGAGATGGTGTCTGTCATTGACAATGGCAGTGATTATCCGGGCACGGTGTTAGAAAGCTGTAGTAAGGAATTCCGTAAGCTCTACCAGGAAGCCGATTTGGTCGTAGCTAAAGGGCAGGGGAATTATGAAACCTTGAGTGATGCCGAAAGGTCTATTGTCTTTTTGCTGAAAGTAAAATGTCCAGTCATTGCGAGGGATATGGGAAAAGAGGTGGGAGACCTTGTCATCCACTTACATCGTGTTTATATTTAAAACGTAAACAAAGTTAAGGAGGTGAACAATATGCCAGGATTTGATGGAACCGGGCCTTTAGGTATGGGCCCCATGACGGGTAGAGGAATGGGTTATTGTGGAGGAATAAACCCAATGGCAGGAGGACCTGCTTCTTATTCACCCATGCCTTATTACTGGGGTAGAGGTTTAAGAAGGGGTTTTGGTCGTGGTTTTGGAAGAGGCTTTGGTCGTGGTTTTGGTTGGGGTAGAGGCAGAGGTAGAGGTTTTGGCAGAAGGTTTTGGTGGTAAAAAATTAAAATTTAAAGAAAGGAGGTGAAAGACATGCCAGCAGGAGATGGTACTGGACCTCTTGGTTTAGGTCCGATGACGGGTAGAGGAATGGGTTATTGTGCCGGCTATGGTGTGCCTGGTTTTGCCAATCCCTGGCCACGCTGGGGTTTTGGCTGGGGTAGAGGCAGAGGTTGGCGCTGGTGGTATTGGGCAACTGGACTGCCTGGTTGGGCGCGTTTTGGCCTCTATAGGGGTATAGCGCCTTGGTTGGGTCCTGGAGATGAGCTTACCTTCCTCAGGAATCAGGCCAAGTTCCTGGAGCAGCAGCTAAAGACCATTAGCCAGCGGATTGAGGAGTTAGAGAAGGCTGGCGAGGCCCAATGATAGGTCGTAAGGGGTAGGCCTTTTAAGGGGCCTACTCCTTTTTTGTGTCTTAAGAAACTTTTCTTGCGAAAAACGCAGGAAGTGATATAAAGACAAAAGTGGTTAATTTTTTCTTCTAGGAGGTTCAAAATGAAGGTTGTAATCACAGCGGCAGGGCCATCACTAGATGCACAGGTAGAACCACGGTTTGGGCGTGCCCCCTATTTTGTATTTGTGGATACGGACACGATGGAATTGATTGAAGCAATAGAAAATCCCTTTGTCGGGCAGATGAGTGGCGTAGGTGTGCAGGCGGCCCAGTTTATCGCTGATAAGGGAGTAGAGGCCGTCATTACGGGCAATGTAGGTCCAAAGGCCTTTGAGGGTTTGCGTCTGGCAGGTATTTCTGTGTATACCGTTGTTGGTGGTACAGTTAGACAGGCAGCGGAGAAGTTTAAACAGGGCGCCTTACAACAAGTAGGTGGTGCTACCTCGCCGGCCCACAGTGGTGGTGGCTGGGGCCGTGGTATGGGTCGCGGCATGGGCATGGGTCTAGGTATGGGCATGGGTCGTGGTATGGGTGGCGGTCGTGGTATGGGTACGGGTATGGGAGCTAATTCGATGCCAAGCACAGCCAGCAGTGGTGCTTCAGAACTCAGCGCCCTTAAACAACAAATTAATACCATGCAGCAGATGTTAGAACAAATCATGAAGCGCCTGGATAGCCTTGAGAAAAAGGGTGGGTAATGGATCAGGTATTAATGGAAAAGATATTTAAGGCCTTAACGCAGGTGGTAGACCCGGCCACAGGACTTGATATCGTCCGGATGCGGGTGATTAAAGACTTGCAGGTGGACGAAAAGGGCCGGGTAAAGGCCATCTTACAGCCTACCTCACCTGTTTGTCCGTTGGCCTATAAGGTGGCGGCCGATATAAAGCTAGCCATTAAGGCTGTCCCTGGGGTAACGGATGTGGAGATGAAGGTAGAAAACTTTAAAGACGCTGAAAGGCTTGAGGCCATGCTTAAAGAGATTTAAGCCCAGGAGATAAAAATGGCTATTTTGCCTATTGTTAAATATCCAGAGCCGGTGCTTAAAAAACGAGCAACAAATGTTAATCGCGTAACCGCAGAGATAAGAAGACTAATAGACAACATGGCTGAGACCATGTATGACGCACCAGGAGTTGGCCTAGCTGCCCCACAAATAGGTAAGTCTTTGCGTGTGATCGTCGTAGATCCCACAGGTGAAGAGGCTAAACAATTGATTGTGTTAGTTAACCCAGAAATTGTTTCGGCCGAAGGTGAAGTAATTGGAGAGGAGGGTTGTCTGAGTGTGCCTGGCATAAGGGCTAACGTGAAGCGCTGGGCAAAGGTAAGGGTAAAGGGATATGATCCTATAAAAGAGAAGACGGTGGAAATTGAGGCAGATGGTCTTTTAGCTCGCATTTTTCAGCACGAGATTGACCATTTAGACGGAATGGTCTTTTTAGATCGCTTAGGACGAGTAAAGAGGGAGCTTCTTAGACGACGTTATTTAAAACGTCTTAACGAGGTCCTGAAGAGGGGGAAACGGAAGTAGTGGTATCACAGGTTAAGCCCTATCGCATTTTATTCTTCGGCAGTCCAGAATTTGCCATTCCTTCTCTGCGGGCATTAGTGGAAAGTCCAGATAAAGAAGATGAAGTCATTGGGGTGGTTACCCAGCCAGACCGACCCAAGGGAAGGGGGAGGCAACCAGCTCCGCCCCCAGTCAAAGAGTTGGCCTTAAAGTATGGTTTGCCCGTCTATCAGCCGGAAACAGTTAAGGATGAGGAATTTTTAGAGCAGGTAGAAAGGCTTGCACCTGACCTTTTGGTTGTGGTTGCCTTTGGGCAAATTTTGCCTAAATACTTGTTAGAGATTCCCCCTTTTGGAGGCATCAATGTTCATCCTTCCCTTTTGCCTAAATACCGTGGTGCTGCGCCCATTCACTGGACCTTAATTCGGGGAGAGACGGTAACTGGTGTAACCATTATGCGCCTTTCACCCCGCATGGACAGCGGTGAAATTCTCTTTCAACGCGCCATATCCATTGAACCAGAAGATACCTTTGGCAGTCTTCATGATAAACTGGCCATCTTTGGAGCAGAGATGCTCTTAGAGACCCTGCATCGCATGAAGCGGGGTATGCTTAATCCTGTTTCTCAAGATGAAAGTTTAGCTACTTATGCTCCTAAAATAAAAAAGGAAGACTGTTTGATTGACTGGCAAAAGAGTGCCCAAGAAATTGCCAATTTAATCCGGGGCTTGGATCCCAAACCAGGGGCCTATACCTATTTAGAAGGTAGGCTTTTAAAACTTTTTCGGCCAAAGGTTATCCCCTTTACGGCTAAAAACAGTCAACCAGGGACAATCTTAGACGCAAAAAAAGAAGGTCTTCAAGTTGCTACAAGTAGCGGTATTTTATTGGTAAAAGAACTTCAACTGGAAGGTAAAAAACGCCTACCGGTTGCAGAGTTTATTAAAGGCCACCCAAACCTTATCGGAAAACGGTTGGGGAAAGAGGGATAGGTGCGTAAATTATAGATATTTAAAGGGCATCTTCTCCTCTTTCATCTGTCCTAATCCGGACGGCCTCTTCTACAGGCAAGACAAAGATTTTCCCATCGCCAATCTTACCCGTATGAGCCGCCTTTTGGATGGTATCAATGACTTTACCTACCATCTCGTCTGCAACCACAACTTCTATCTTTACCTTAGGCAGAAAATCTACTACATACTCTGCCCCCCGGTAAACCTCTGTATGTCCCTTCTGACGGCCAAAGCCCCTTACCTCTGTTACCGTCATGCCATGAATGCCTATATCTGTTAGGGCTTCCTTCACTTCATCCAACTTAAAGGGTTTAATAATGGCCTCAATCTTTTTCATCCTCACTACCCTCTTTTATTTTTTAGTGTTTCCAGCCTTTTTGCCACACTCGCCGCATGGGCTGTAAGCCCTTCTATTTGAGCCAACTGGATGGCCTTAGGACCTAAGGCCTGAAGGCCATTTTGCGTAATAAAAAGGATGCTTGTCCGTTTTAAGAAGGTTTCGGTGGATAATACCGAAGAAAACCGTGCCGTGCCTGATGTAGGTAGGGTATGATTAGGCCCAGCAATATAGTCCCCAATGGGTTCAGCGGCATATCTTCCCAAAAAAATGGCCCCGGCATGCCTGATTTCCGTGAGAAGGGAAAAGGGATTTTCCACGAGCAGTTCTAAGTGTTCTGGAGCAATAATGTTTACGACAGCAGCCGCTATTTTTAGATCAGGCACAACAAAGATATGGCCCTGTTTTTCTAAAGAAACGCCAGCAATCTTTTGCCTAGAAAGCACAGAAAGTTGTTTCTCAAGCTCTCTTTCTACCTCTTGGGCGTAAGCTTCGGAGGTAGTGATCAGAATCGGGCTGGCCATTTCGTCATGTTCGGCCTGCGAAAGTAAATCAGCCGCGCACCATTTGGCTGGTACGCTTCCATCAGCCACTACAGCAATCTCGCTAGGGCCAGCCACCATATCAATGCCTACCTCTCCAAAGACCAGCTTTTTAGCTGCCGCTACATAGATGTTGCCTGGTCCACAGATAAAGTCTACCTTAGGCACGTTTTCTGTACCATAGGCCATGGCGGCAATGGCCTGCGCTCCTCCCAGACGAAAAATCCTTTTTACACCCGCAATCTTAGCCGCTACCAATACGGCCGGTGAAATTTCTCCCCTGGGAGTAGGTACACACATGATAATTTCTCTTACTCCGGCCACCCGGGCAGGGATGACATTCATAAGCACTGAAGAAGGATAGGCAGCCTTTCCGCCAGGACAATAAACTCCTACCCTGTCTACCGGGGTAAGGCGTTGACCCAAAAGGTTGCCATATTCGTCGGTATAAAACCAGTGCTTCGGTAGGGCCTCTTGGTGATACCTTTCTATACGTTTGGCCGCTATTTTAAGAATCTGTCTTAAATCTTTATGTTCATTATACGCCTTATCTATCTCTGCCGTATCAATTTCCATACCTGTCTTTTTTAGGTCAAGTCCATCAAATTGGTGAGTATATTCAATAAGGGCCTCATCCCCTTTTTTTCTTACGGCCTCAATGATAGTTAAGACTTTATTTACCACATCTAAAGGAATAACACTGCGTTTTTGCCAGTTTTGTCTGAAAAAAGATAAATCTTCGGTCTTATCTAGTTTTAAAATCTTCATTCCTTTCCTCCGCCAGATATAGCCCGCTTTTCCCCCCTGCCTTTTTGACCAGGTAGATATCTCCTATGCGCATACTCCTATCTACGGCCTTACACATGTCATAGATAGTTAAAGCAGCAACAGCGACGGCCGTTAGGGCTTCCATCTCTACGCCCGTGCGTCCAACGATCTTTACTTCGCTTTCTATCTCTACGGTACTTTCCTGCGGTAAAGGCGTAAATTTTATCTCCACATGCGTGATGTTTAAAGGATGACACATGGGGATAAGATCAGCGGTCTTTTTAGCCGCCAGGATGCCGGCAATCTTAGCCGTGGTAAAGACATCTCCTTTTTTGACTTGACCACTGGTAATGAGGCTTAAGGTTTCTGGCTTCATGTAAATACGTCCCCTGGCCACGGCCTCTCGTGCCGTTTCGGCCTTGGCACTCACATCTACCATACGCACATAACCGTCTTTGTCTAAATGGGTTAATACTTTCTTCTCCATCATAAACAGATTTATAACATGAGAAAGGCTAGAAATCAATTGAGCAAAAGGAAACAGAAATAGAAAAGATAAACCTTCCTTAATCTTCTTGTCCTATAACCTATAAAAATGCTAGCTAGAATCTATTGCTTTATTATTTATTTTGCGTTTAAAATTAGAGAAACTTTGATGGAGGGAAAAATGGAATTTCAACGCCATTGGCAAGCGATTGTGGTTGAAAAAGATTTACCTACAGTAGAACTCCTTTTTCGAGTTCTGGAAACGCACGGATTTGACCTCAAGTGGTGTTTTTCTAAAGAACAATTTTTTGAAAGATGTCTTGAGAAAATGCCAGATTTGTTGTTAATTGATCCCGCATTTCAAGATGACTCTACAGGCTGTGATGGTTACACTATTATTAAAAGTCTTAAGCAACATCTTGTGTTAAAAGAAATTCCAATCATCCTTCTTCTTGATAAGGAGAAGCAAGAGAAAGAAAAATGGAAAACCATTTCCTTGCATTATCTTGATATTCTAGAAAAGCCTGTAGACTTCAATGTGTTAGAAATAAAAATGAATAAATGGGCTACATACTTAACAGAACAAAATAAATTTAAAAAAGCTGCACTTTCTGATCCCCTTACAGGCTTACCTAATTATTTGGCTCTAGAAAGAGAGCTAATTATTAAATGCTCTCAGGCAGAAATTTGGAAAATGAAATTCTGTATTTTTATGTTAGATATTGATCGCTTTACTCAATACAATAATGTTTATGGACACAGTTTTGGCGATACACTCTTGCAAACACTAGCATCTTATTGGAAAAAGCTACTTCGCCATTCGGATATGTTTTTTCGGTATAAAATGGCATGGTTTGGAGGTATTCTCATAGATACTACGCTAGAAGATGCTTATAAAACATGTGAAAGGATCAGACAAACTACTTATGAAGCGAATTTCCCTCATAAAGAAGGCATTGACAAGAGGGTTACTGTTAGTATTGGTGTTACTGCTTATCGTCCAGAAGATGTTCCCTCAACTCTTCTATTAAGAGTAGGATCATTTCTAATGGATGCTAAAAAAGAAGGTGGAAATAAGGTAAAAGCTGGTTAATGCTACTTTCTCATCGCTCCAAGACGTTTCAAACTTTTAAAATCAATTAAAAATTAACGATTTTTTTGCATGTTCTTCATTCTTTTTTAATGGTTATGGAGTAATTTTTTAAAAAATGCGGGTAAAACTAGCACTTCAAAGAATTATCAATTATGACAGTCTCCCCTTATTTCGGTTGGCGGTTAAGGTTGTCGTAGATATTTTGGTTTTTATTATTATTGTTACCCTTTTTATTGGCCTTGGGCGGGTTATACTTCAGATGTACCAAATTTTTAACGGCATGGATCTAAATGCCTTTTTAAACACGATGATTACAAGCATTCTTTCTTTATTAGTAGTCATTGAACTCTTTAAAGGATTTATAGAATATTATGAAATCAATCGTTTTAGATTGCATTCTCTCATAGATTCAGGAATTATATTTGTTCTTAGAGAACTTTTCTTGCAATTGTTTGAAGGCAAAATTTATAAGGGTTCTTTTTTAGGTTTTGCTGCCATTTTCATTAGCTTAGCCCTTGCACGCACATTAGCCATTAAAATCAGTCCAGAGAAAGGAGAAAAAGATGAAAATTGCCCACATTTCTGATTTACATGTAAGCGGGTATAATTTTGTTAAGGAGTGGGGTGAGAATTTAATAGAGCTTTTACATGAGGCCAAACCAGATGTGCTTGTAGTCACAGGCGATATTACGGATGATGGTTATATCTATGAGTATGAAATTGCCAAGCAATACCTTGATAGAATAAAAGTGAAGACTAAAATAATTGTTCCTGGCAATCATGATGCCCGCAATGAGGGTTATAGAATATTTGAAGAATTTTTTGGGACAAGATATCCTTTTTACGAAGATGAACATGTCGTTTTTCTGGGTGTAGATTCTACTGAACCAGATATAGACGATGGGCATATAGGGCGAGAAAATTATCCCTTAATAAAGGAGAAACTTTCCAACCATAAGCAAAAAATCCTCCTTTTACATCACCACCTTATTCCCATTCCTAGTACAGGAAGAGAAAGGAATATTCCTGTGGATGCTGGTGATGTGCTTAGACTGTGCATAGAAGCGGGTGTAAATTATGTCCTTTCAGGACATAAACATTTTCCTTGGATTTGGCGTTTAGAAAATACCTATTTTATCACTGCAGGTACAGCTACTTCTCACCGCTTAAAGGGCTTTTCTTATCCTTCTTTTAATCTTCTTCATCTAACTGATACAAGACAAGGGTTTATCAAAATAGTAGATGTCAAAGAAAAGAAGGTGAAAGTAACAAGAAAATTATAAATTACTTCTCACCTTTACTGGTATGCTGCCATTTTTTAAAGTAGTCCTTTACTTTTTCCCAAAAGCTTCGGTAAGGGGTATCTGTCTTTTCCTGCTCAATGCGCTCAAATTCTTCTAATAACTCAACCTGACGGGGAGTAAGTTCTCTAGGTACTTTTACTAAAATGCGCACGATTTGGTCTCCTCTTCCCTTGCGGTCTAAATAAGGCACACCTTTATTTTTTAAACGAAAGGTAGCCCCTGGTTGAGTGCCAGGGGGAATTTTTAGCCTTTCCAAACCGTTTAGGGTAGGCACCGTTATCTCATCGCCCAAAGTAGCCTGGACAAAGGAGATGGGAATTTCACAGATGATGTTATTGCCATCCCGATAAAAGAAAGGATGGGGCTTTACATGAAGGACGATATAAAGATCACCAGGTGGGCCACCATGTTTGCCAGGTTCTCCCTCGCCCTGTACCCGCAGACGCACACCTGTATCTACACCAGGTGGGATGTTGATCTTAATTCGTTTGTGTTCTTTTACCCAGCCTCTGCCCTTGCAGTGTTTACAGGGATTAGTGACGATATAACCTTCACCCCCGCACTTGGGGCAAGTAGTGCCAATCTTTAAAAATCCGTGCGTTTGGTAAACCTGTCCTCTTCCACGGCAAAGGGGGCAAGGTTGAGGTTGATAGCCAGGTTGAATACCAGAGCCATCACAAAAGGGACAGGTAGTGCGTTTGGGAATCGTAATTTCCTTTTCTACCCCTTTTATGGCCTCTTCAAAGGAGATTTCTAGATCATATCTTAAATCTGCCCCGGCCTCAGGCACAGGTCTTCGTCTGCCCGGACGAAAACCAAAGAACTCATCAAAGATCTCACTAAAGGTAGAAAAAATATCGTCAAAATCACGAAAGTGGGTAGGAGAAACGCCTTCACCCTTAAGACCGGCATGGCCATAGCGGTCATATATGGCCCTTTTTTCTGGATCCCGCAAAACATCATAGGCCTCAGCAATTTCTTTAAACTTCTCTTCGGCCTCTTTGTCCCCAGGGTTGCGGTCAGGATGATATTTTAAGGCCAGACGCCGATAGGCACGCTTTATCTCTTCTTGTGTTGCGTCCCGTGGCACACCTAAGATTTCGTAATAGTCCTTCTTCATTTTTTCCTTCTCTTCTTTCTCTTCTTTTTTACCAGTATTTTCTTTACTGGCTCCTGACCTGTACCAGGTAGTGAGGTCTGAGGTAAGACAAAAAGGCCTTTTTCTTTAAGCAGTTTTTCCACTTCTTCTACCTTTTCCGTAACTCCAGCCTTAAGATAGGCCTTATAAGCAAAGACCCATTTATCTAGCTTAAGAGCCACATCACCAATTTTTTTCCACTCCTCTTCTGAAGGCGTCTCTTTTAAAGAATGGTAAATCTTTTCAAAGAGGAAGACATCTCCTTCTTCTATCACTCTAGGCAAAAGGGCCTTCAGTTCATCCCAAGCCTTGGCCTTGGCATAAAAGTCAATGGCATCGCTTATGTAACCTGACGCCTCGTATAATTTCCCATACCGGACACACTCGTCCTGATCAAATAGCTGGGCGTTAAGAAGGTGCCTTTTTTTTAAACAAGACAGCAGCTGTAATTTTTTACTCATTTTGCCCCTCAGGTTCTGGATACTTAGGTTTTATCTTCCCAGCAGCAATTTCCCTTAGGGCCGTAACAATCTCTTTATTTTTGCAATCTACAAGCGGTTTCGCCCCTTCACGCAATTGCAATACTCTCTTAACGGCCATATGGACAAGGGCGAAACGATTGTCTACCTGTTTAAGGCAATCCTCAACGGTGACTCTGGCCATGGCCTTCCTCCTCTTTTAATTTTTCTGGGAAACTGTCCCAAACCGTTTCTTTAACCGGATAACATTTTTTGCCCTTTTTAACCCAAGTTTCTCCTTTTTCTTTAAAATAAAGTAGATTTAATATTAACTGATTATGTTTATCCCATAGTTTAACCTCTGCCAGCGCTGATGTGAAGGGTGGGGATGTCTTTTTCTCCGGTAGATATTTTAAATCGTTTAGATCGTCTAGCAAAAAGCCTAGTTCATATACCTCTGCTGTTCCTTTGGGGTTTATTATCCATGTTTTGCCTTGGCGCTTGGCCACAAGCTGCTTATTTTTATACCGAATTTCTATCTTGGCCACCGCATTCTTGTTAAAGTGAATGAAGTGTCTGTCTTTATAATAGGCAGCCGGGCGGGTAAGACGCTGCCACAGATCCTTTGGCAAGACAAAACTTCCAGGGTGATAGCTGCTTTTGCCCCAAAGTTTGTCTTTCTTTAATTCTAGTTTAAGCCAACGGGGAGACTTATCATTTGTTTGCCAGATGTTTACCTTTAGGTGAGGCTTGATTTTTCCTTCTTTAAAGACCGTTATCCTTTCTGTCTGTAAGGTAAAAAGCAAATCTTCTATTTCGTCCCTGTCTCCCTTGGCAACAAAAGGTTTTTTTACCTGCCACTTATTTTTTTCTTTAACTAGTTCTATTGTTTTCTTCCCCTGTTTAATCACCACCTTTACCACCCGTGCCGGATCAAAGGCCAGGAGGCGCTTGTCCCTTAAATCCTTAAGGTTTTTATTTAGTGACCAGATAATGCTTGTATTTAACAGATAAATGGCCTTTTGATCATTCGTTAAGGCATAGACATGCATTTCGTTGGGAGTGTTGTTTCCAAGTTTTAAAGAATAAGACGCTTTTTCTGTCTTAAAGGTTACTTCTATCCTTGGTTTTCTCACGCCAAAGGGAGTAAGGTCTTGCGGAAGGGGGGTAATCTTTTTGTCTGCCTTGGCGTTAACAATGGCTTCTAGGAGACTATTTACAGCCGTTTGGTCGGCCCAATCAGAAACCGGTCTTTTTAGATACCATTTGCCTCCTTTTAGTATCAGAAAAAATTGACCATATTCGTTTTTGAGGTTTATCAAACGGATATCTTCTTTTTTAACACTAAAGACTTTTTTTGCTGCTTCCTTTTGGGCCATAATCTTAGTCAATCTAGCCCTTTGGTGATAGTAAAACAGGATTATGATAAAGAGGAAAAACAGATATAGGGCCAGCTTGCGCCAGGTCATAGTCTACGCCTCCTTATGTAAAGGATAAGACCAAGGATTAAAATGGTTAGAGGTATAACAACAACTGGTACCCAGAACATAACCATGGCCTGCGTATGCGAAAGGACAAGGGGCTTGGTGGCCGTCTTTTTAGAAGGAATGCTGATAAGGTCTTTTTCGGCCGTAAGCCAGCTAATGATGTTTAAGGCCAAATCCTTATTGCCAGAGAGATTAAGATAGGTATTATTGATAAAATCACTATCTCCCACGACGACTATCTTAAACCCTGTTTTTTGCTCTGACCAAGCGGCCGCAGCTACCGGCACAGGCCCGGGAACATCATCTTTTTTGTCAAAAACAGCTTGGTTGGCCATTTTTAAATGCGTTATGTCTGTTTCTCCCCAAGCATTTTCACTTGTCCAGGCAATAATTTTTGCCTTTATGTCTTTAGGTAATTTTGCAGCTACCTTTACCGAACGGGCTAAGGGAAAGAAACAGGCTAGTTTAAAGTCCTTGGTGATGGGATGGTCTGGGGCATAACGCACAATTACCGGAATAAGGTAATCTCCTCCAAAAAGGCGGCTCATCTTATCCACGATAATGTCATCCTGAAGGATAATACCTTCTGCATGCAGCAAGCCTTTTAATGCCTCTCCAGTCTCAGGATCGAGCAAAAAAAGCAGATGCCCACCTTTTTTTAAATAATTTTTTAAACACTTAACTTCTCTTTTAAAAAGGCCCTTTTGCGGACCAGCAATAACGATTAAAGCTGCATCCTTGGGTACATTAGGCCCTTTTACCAAAAGGAGGGATTTAACCTTAAAGCCCTTGTCAGTAAGGGCAGTTTTAAACTCACTGTATCCATTTTTGCCTGTATCATTAATGTCGTGTTCACCGTGACCACTTAAGAAATAAATGGTCTTTGTCTCCTTTCGGGTTACCCGGATAATGGCATTGGTAAGTTTTTCTTCAGAAAGTTCATAAACCTGTTCCCATTTCTTTCCGCACATAACTACAAGGGTATTATAACGGGTAACATTGTATTTTTTCGCCTCAAGTGGATGTCTGTCCGGGTCAATGAAGGTATATTTAAACTTTTTGCTGTAATAGGCATATTGTTCTAAAAAGTCCTTAGCACGGTTTCTCTCTGTCCCAGAGGCAAAGAAACCGATGACTTTTACCTCTTGTTTTAAGTTTTTAAGCACCTTAATGCTTTGCGGTGAAAGGGTATAACGTTTGGAGGCCGTAAGATCAAACCGTTTATGATACTGCTGGGCAAACAAATTGACAAAGACCAGAATGGCAAGAAAAACAACCGTATATAACAGTAACTGCACGGAAAAACTTATTTTTTTCATGACTAACCCCGTAAACGTTGTGTTTCTAAAGAACGTAGAGCAAGAAAAAGACCAAAGATAATAAGGGTCAAATAGAATATGATGTCCGCCGTGTCAATGACGCCTTGGGTAAAATGGCGGAAGTGACTGATAAGGGAGATATTTTCAAATACTTTAGAAAGTGGTGGTTCAGTAATATAGGCAGTCCAGTTGATGATCCAGAAGAAAAGAAGCAGGCCGAAGGTCAAGGCGGCAGCCACAATCTGATTTTCGGTAAGGCTAGAGATAAAAATGCCAAAGGCAATAAAGGCGCTGCCTAAAAGTAATAGTCCAAGATAACCGCTAAAAAACGGCCCAAGATCTGTGCGGCCTACCCACCATAAAAGGAAGGGATAAAGCAGCGTAAAAAATAACATTAAGGCATAGATACTTACGCACCCTAAAAACTTACCCAAAACAAGTTCTATATTTCTTACTGGATAGCTACACAGAAGCTCCAGATTTCCCTGTCTTTTCTCTTCGGCAAAGAGACGCATGGTTAATAAGGGTAGGAGGATGAGTAAAATGATACTCATATCACTCATAAGGGGTTCTATTACCCAGGTGGCTAGATTAAACTCAGCACCTGGCCACTGACTGGCCTGTAGGCTCATCAAACTAAAATAGGCCACGTTGCTGTAAAAAAAGTAGCCACTTAAGAACAAAAAGATAGAGAGCACGGTGTAAATGATAGGTGAGGCAAAATAGCTATACCATTCCTTTTTAAGCAATATCCAGATATTACGCATCTAACTTGCCTCCTTGGTAATAAGTTGGACAAAGACCTCCTCCAAGCTTGCCCGTTTAGATGTGAGTTCATAGAGTTCCCAACCCTGCTTAACAACTTCTTGGGCCAATAAAGGTCTTATCTCTCTAGATGGATCAAACTTAACAAAGGCGCGGCAAAACCCATCTTCCTGTTTTGTGTTAACCTCTTTGATCCATGGCAGCCTGCTTAAGGCGGTCTTTACCTTCGCAGTGGGTGCCTTTAAGAGGATTTCTACCTGCCCCCTTTGGGCCGTGAGGTTTTCCGGCGTATCCTCAGCTACCACCTGTCCTTGGTTAATAATCACTACCTTAGTGCATACCATGCTTACCTCAGGCAGAATATGGGTACTTAAAATAACCGTCTTTTGCGAGGCCAGGCTCTTAATCAGTTGCCTAATCTCATAGATTTGCTTGGGATCAAGACCAATGGTAGGTTCATCTAAGATCAAGATTTCAGGATCATTAACAAGGGCTTGGGCCAAGCCTACCCTTTGTTTATATCCCTTAGAAAGGGGTTTGATGAGCCGTTTTCTCACTCCTTCAAGACCGCATTCAGCAATGACGGTATTTACCCTTTTTGTCTCTTCCTTTGCGCTTACACCCTTAATACGGGCAGCAAAACGCAGATAACCCTCTACGGTCATTTCTGGATAAAGGGGGTTATGTTCAGGAAGATAACCTATTTTCTTTTTGACAGGTATAAATTCCTTAGTGATATCATAGCCTGCAATCTTTACCTGACCGGCATCAGGTGGGAAAAATCCGATCAGGATGCGCATGGTTGTTGTCTTACCGGCCCCATTTGGACCGAGAAAACCCAAGATTTGCCCCTTTTCCACAAAAAAGGAAATGTTTTTTAATACCTGCCTTTCACCAAAGGCTTTACATACCCCTTTGACCTCAATCATACCTTCCCCCTGCGGTGAGTATAAAAAATATAAATACTTTCAACAAAAAGTAAAGGGGGAGTTACTTAAAGACCTTCTAAAAAAACAGCTTTTAAAGAATTATTACCCAAAATCCGTAATTGCCCTCTAAGAAACCCCAGAAGTATGCCATAATAAAAACAATTTTTAAAAAACATCTTTCACCCAAAAGGTGAGGAAACATTTATCTTTTCCTCAAACCCAATCATAATTATAGCGCCTTTGCTCGCTTAGCGGTCAAGGCCAAGTCCTGCGGCTGGCTTAACAGCCAGCCTTGACTTCGGCGCTGACTTTTTTATTTGAGGTTGGAAGGGAAATTCATCAATGTTTGCGGAATACTGTAAATCAATAGCGGATTTTGGGTTGAAGATATATTTGACTTTTCTATAAAGATGTGTTATGCGAAGTTGTTGAGACTAGGAAAAGATTAAAATTTAATACCCTCTTTTAGGAGAGGGCAAAAATCCCAAGAAGGGAGGGGGTTATGAGTTTATCAAGACGTGATTTTCTCAAACTTTGTGGAGGGACGGCGGCCGGACTTAGTCTCTCGCAGATGTTTATTCCTGAACTGGCAGAGGCGTTAGAAAAGAAGGCTGCCACACGGCCACCGGTACTGTGGTTGCAAGGCGCTGGGTGTACAGGTTGTTCAGTATCTCTTCTCAATACGACACATCCTAAAGTTGCAGAGGTGTTGCTAAAGATTATTGATCTTAGATTTCATCCAACTATTATGGCAGCGTCAGGTGAAATGGCCCTGGGTGTGATTGATGAGACAGTGAAGGGAGAAAAGTTTGTTCTTGCCTTAGAAGGGGCCATCCCTGTAGGGGCAAACGGTAGGTTCTGCGTGATCGGAGAGAAAGACGGTAAGGAAGTTACCATTGCAGATGCGATTTTAGAGACAGCGCCAAAGGCGGCAGCGGTATTGGCGATGGGCACCTGTGCGGCCTATGGAGGCGTACAGGCAGCCAAGCCTAATCCAACCCAAGCCATGGGAGCACAGGATTTCTTAAAGAAGCATGGTATTAAGACACCGGTCATCAACATTCCTGGTTGCCCAGCGCATCCAGACTGGATGATAGGCACTATTGCCCATGTGTTACTCTATGGTATGCCTGAGTTGGATGGCTATGGACGTCCGACGCTGTTTTATGGAAAGGTTGTGCATGAACATTGTCCTTATAGAGGCTTCTTTGATGATGATGTCTATTGTAAGGACTTCAATGACAAGGAGGGCTGTCGTTATCAACTAGGGTGTAAGGGACCTGATGCCAGTTGTGATGCCTGGAAGAGGGGTTGGAATGGCGGTGTAAACTGGTGTGTCAGAGGGGCGACCTGTATTGCTTGTGTAGAACCTAACTTCTGGGATACAGAAGCCCCATTTTACAGTAATGAGTAAATAAAACCAAGGAGGTTTAAACATGGCTGGCCGTCGGCAAGCATTGAAAAAACCGGTAAAGATTGTTATTGATCCGGTAAACCGGATTGAAGGCCACCTGAAGGTGGAAGTAGAGGTAAGCGGGGGTAAAGTGGTAGATGCTCGCTGTGCCACAGGCCTTTTTAGAGGCTTTGAGATAATTCTTAAAGGGCGTGATCCAAGAGATGCCTCTCAAATTACCCAGAGAATTTGTGGTGTTTGTCCTACATCCCATGGGACAGCTTCTGTTTTGTGCCTTGATAATGCCTTTGGCGTTAAACCGACGACAAACGGCCGGATTGTAAGAAATCTTATTCTGGTTGGTGACCATATTTGGGATCACATTTTGCACTTTTATCACCTCGTGGCCTTGGACTATGTCAAAGGTCCAGATGTGCCACCCTTTGTTCCGCGCTATGACGGTAAGGGTATTTATAAACTACCGAAGGAATTAAATGACTTTGGTGTTAAGGGTTACTTAAAGGCCTTGGACATGAGAAGAATTGGCCATGAAATGATGGCCATTTTTGGCGTAAGGGGTCCACATGCACATGGTCTTGTTGTTGGTGGGGCAACTGTAGTGCCAACGACTGATGCCATTGTGGGCTATCTCTGGCGGCTGAAAGAGATAGAAAAATTCTATGATGAAATTTATCTGCCTACAGTTTATGCTGTCGCTAAATACTATCCAGAAGCATTTAAATTTGGTGTGGGTTGTAAAAACTTCTTATCCTATGGTGTATACCCACTGGATGACAACTACTCTGAATACCTACTTAAGCCTGGTGTGTACATTGATGGTGAAGATAGACCGTTTAATCCTGATCAGATTACCGAACACGTGAGATATTCCTGGTATAATGACAGCATTTCTGGACTTAATCCAAAAGAAGGTAAGACTCCTGTACCTAATCTTAACAAACCTAGCGCTTATTCCTTTACGAAGGCACCTAGATATGACGGTAAACCTTGTGAAGTTGGGCCCTTGGCAAGGATGTGGGTAGCCAATCCAGTCCTCAGTCGTCATGCGAGTGAGTTCTTAGGGAAGAAGGGTGAAGTGAGAATGAGAGACTTTGGTGAAAGAGCATTTTCTGTCTTAGGTAGGCTGATAGCAAGAGCAGAAGAAGGTTGGCTTGAAGTGCAAGCGGCGAAGAAATGGATTATGGAGTTAAAACCAGGCGCACCGGTGTATAAGAAAGCAGAGGTGCCAGAGAGGGCTGAAGGCTTTGCTTGCACCGAAGCACCGCGGGGTTCAGTAGGACATTGGATTAGGATAGAAAACAAAAAGATTGCCAATTATCAAGTTATTGCTCCAACAACCTGGAATGTTTCTCCTAGAGACGACGTCGGCACCCCTGGCCCCATTGAACAAGCCTTAATTGGTACACCTGTTCCTGATCCCAAAAATCCGGTGAATGTCGTGCGGGTGATTCGTTCCTTTGATCCCTGAATTGCCTGTAGTGTGCACGTGTTGCACACGGACAAGGGTGAAGAGGCCGTAGTTGATTTGCCAGCGCTTTAAGCAACACAAGGCGGGCTAACTGCCCGCCTTTTTTATGTCTTCTTTCAGCCGGCAGACTCCACAGATAGGGGCAAGGGTAGGATAACCACATTCCGGGCAAAGGTGAGCAATAGGTGCTTCTTCCTTTTGCAGAGGTGTTAAAAACGGTTTCATTTTCTTTAAAAAGCCTTGGTAAAAGTCAAGCTTTGTGCCAGGAAATTCATATTCCAACAGGTTCATATAGTGCTTATATTTCAAAAAAGTTGCGCCTTTGCTAAAAGGGCAACGTTCAGCAAGGTAATCAATGTCCTTTAAAAAGGCATAAGCCGCTATTTCATATTCGGTGAGACGGTATAGGGGTTTTACCTTTTTTACCAAACGATTGGCTGGGGGTAAGACAGGTCCTTGATCTATCAGATAAAACATCTGCCAGCGCAAAAGATTGGCCAAAAGGCGGCCGGTTTCATCGTCTAAATTATGGCCTGTGGCTAATACATGAAACCTTTTTGTGTAGGCAATATGGTTAAAATAGTATCGTTTTACCTGACCACAGACTGAACAAGGTTGCTTGCCTGTGAGTTTCATGACTTTGGGGATGGGAATGCCTTCTTTCTCAAGGTCTACAACAATCAGCTTTGCCTTACGCGTTTGGGCAAACGCTTCTATCTTTTCCTTTGCCTTTTCTGAAAAGCCATCAATCTTTAGATCCACAAACAGTCCTGTAACATCATACCCCAAGTCCAAAAGCACATCCCACAGGCTTAAACTGTCCTTACCACCAGAGACGGCTACTAAGATCCGTTCCTGTTTGCGAAACATACGCCAGTCCTTAATGGCCTTTTGCACCTGGCGCTTAAAATAGACAAAAAAACACTCCCGACAAAAGGCGGTATGATGACTTATAAGCTCTACCTCGGCTTCCTGCCCACAGCGCCTGCACTTCATCTTACCCTCTTGAGCCAACAACCCGTATTTCTACTTCATCCCCATCTTTTAAGACCTTATCAGAAGTCAAAATTTTGCCTTCCCTTATCACTAAGGCCGTTTGGGGGACAAGATTAAGTTTTTTTAAAAGCTGTTTTACAGTCAGGGTTTTTTCTATAGTCATTTCCTTCCCTTGGGGGAAAAACTTTATGCGGATCATCTCTTTTCCTTTATTTGCTCCTTTCGTCTATTACCCGCACGGCCTTACCTGGCTGCCGAGGTAGACTGCCGACAGGAAGGATTTCAATATCCACATTGAAGCCTAAAAAGTCATAGATTTTTTTATGTAGTCTTTCTTTAAACTCCTCTGGCCTTTCTCCCTCATATTCTACTTGAAGAAGCATGTAATCCTTACCTTCTATCTTTTTGAGCACAATCTGGTATTGGCCATAGGCCCCTTCAAGCCCCATAATCAGGCTTTCAATTTGCTTGGGATAGAAGTTGACGCCCTTAATAACGATCATGTCATCGGTGCGTCCCTTAATCCGTTTGATCCGCAGCATGGTGCGGCCACATTTGCAGGTTTCACGGGAGAGAATGGCCGTAATATCTCCGGTGCGGTAGCGGATGAGGGGAAGGCCTTCCCGCGTTAGAGTGGTAATGACCATTTCTCCTTCCTGCCCGTCTGGAAGGAGTTCTCCAGTTTTGGGATCAATGATTTCTATTAAGTAATGATCCTCCCATACATGGATGCCGTTTTTATACTCACAGTCAATGCCAAGGCCTACGCCTCCAGTTTCGGTCATGCCAATAATGTCAAAGGTAGTGATACCCATTTCTCTCTCAATCTTTTGCCGCATTTCATCGCTCCAGACCTCGGCGCCAAAGATGCCTACACGGAGCTTGGTTTGATGGAAGTCAAAACCAATTTTTTTAGCCACTTCTATGAGGCGTAAGGGATAGGAAGCAATGCCCGCAATGGCCGTTGTGCCAAGTTCTTTGATAAATTTAAGCTGCAGTTCTGAGCGGCCGGGACCAATGGGAATGATCATTGCACCTAATCTTTCGGCCCCATAATGAAAGCCGAAGCCACCGTTAAAGAGACCAAAAGAAGGGGTAATTTGTAAAATATCGTCAGGGGTTAAACCTGCGGCTGCCAAACAGCGGGCCATGATTTCACCCCATTGTCTTACATCAGCGGCGGTCATGGGGTTGATAACCGGTGTGCCGGTAGTACCAGAGCTCATGTGCATACGCGCAAAGGCACGCTGAGGGGTACAGGCCCATTTGAAGGGATAGCCCTTTCTTAAATCTTCTTTTGTTAAGAAAGGAAATTTTTGAATATCTTCTAAAGATTTAATATCCTTTGCCGTAAGACCCTTAAGATGTTTAAGATAAAAAGGATTGTTTTTTTCAATATGGGTAAGGGTTTTTACCAGGCGTTCAAGCTGAACTTCCTTTAGCTGTGCTCTTGGCATTGTCTCAGCTTCTGGCATAAAGGGCATCTTGGCCTCCCTAAAAAATTTTCTGTTTTGGTAAAATGGTTTTTAAGAAGAGTCAAGCAGGCTGTAAAAAACTTACCTAATTTTGTAATGGCGCAGGATGGTTCTTTCTTCATCCCTCTTTTTGATTTGTTCTCTTTTGTCAATCTTTTTCTTTCCCCGGCCAAGTCCTAACTCTACCTTGGCCTTCCCTTGGACAAAGTAGATGCGAAGGGGAATGAGAGTAAGCCCCCTTTCTTTTAGCTTACCTATAAGGCGTTTGATTTCCCTTTTGTGGAGAAGTAGCTTTTTGGGCCGCAGGGGATCATGTTGTTCATGTGTGGCAAAGGGATAAGGAGAAATATGACAGTTGACTAAGAAGATTTCATTGTTTTTTACCTCAGCATAGCTATCTCCCAGGCTTACCCTGCCCAAACGCAATGATTTTACCTCTGTCCCTTTTAACACAAGTCCGGCCTCATAAGTTTCTTCAATATTGTAATTGAAGTAGGCTTTTTTATTAGTGCATACGATTTTCTTGCCTTCGTCTTTCATTTCGTCCCTCAGCCGTTATGTAGTCATAATCAATAAACCCTTCTAAATCCTTCAGCCAAATCCGAAGTTGCTGAAGGTAACATCTTTTTATTTCTTGCGCGCTGCCCATTGTCAATAGTTTTTGAACTAGGGAATGTATTTTCTTAAAGTGAAGGGCACAAATAATCCTTTTTATTAAAGGAATATTTTGAGCCTTAAGGCTCAATTCATCTACGCCTAAACCAACAAGAATGGGTACATAAAGAGGATTTCTAGCCATTTCTCCACATACACTGACGGTGATTCCCTTTTTGTGGGCGGCGTCTACGATCTGCGAGATCATCTTAAGGACGGCCGGATGAAGGGGTTCATAGAGATAAGCGACCTGCTCATTGTCCCGGTCAATAGCCAGGGCATATTGGATAAGGTCATTGGTGCCGATGCTGATAAAATCTACCTCTTTGACAAAGAAATCAATTAAGGTTACCGCAGAAGGCACTTCTACCATGATACCTATAGGAATGTGGGAAGAAAAAGTATAACCTTCTGCAGCCAGTTCTTTTTTAAGGGAAGTCAAAATCTGTTTTGTTTCTATAATTTCTTCCAGACTGGAAATAAGGGGAAATAACAAACGGACCTGGCCATGTACACTTGCCCTTAAAATGGCCCGTAGTTGTGTTTTAAAAATATCCTTTTGTTTAAGACAAAAGCGAATGGCCCTAAGACCTAAAGCAGGATTAACTTCTTTGCCCAGATCTAAATGGGCAGTCATCTTGTCTCCACCAAAGTCTAAGGTGCGAAAGGTGACAGGGTGAGGATGAACGGCCTTAACAACCTTAGTGAAGTATTGATAAAGGCTTTCTTCATCTGGAAGGACATTTTGCTGAATATAGAAAAATTCTGTCCGAAAAAGACCTATGCCTTCGGCGCCCAATTCTAGGATAGAGGGGACTTCTTCAAACAACTCTATGTTGGCCATAACCTTTAAAGTATGCCCATCTATCGTCTGAGCTGGTAAATGGGCGTAGGATCCAATTTCTTTGCAGAAGATGTGATATTGTTTTTGTTTCTTTTTGTATTTATTTAGAACCTCAACGGTGGGGTTAATGATCACAATGCCTTTTTGACCATCTACAATGGCCAAATTCCCACTCTTGGCATGTTCGGTGATACCCTTTATTCCTACTACCGCAGGTAGGTTTAGAGCTTGAGCCACAATGGCTACATGAGAAGTAAGACCACCTGTTTCGGTAACAAAACCAGATATTTGCTTAGCAGAAAGTTTAATTGCCTCGGCAGGAGAAAGATCGTGAGTAATAAGGATACCTCCTGTGAAGGTTTGAGCGTTTTTTTTATGATTAGGATTTAGAACATTAAGAATGCGGTTGGTGATGTGCTGCACATCTTGGACTCTTTGCCTTAAGTATTCGTCCTCTATTTCACCGAAGATTTTTTCTATCTTTTGCAGTGATTTCATTAACGCCCATTCCGCGTTGATCTTTTCTTCTTTTATCCGGTTAATGGTAGCCTGATAGAACATTGGATCTGAAAGGATACCTTTGTAGGTTTCTAATATTTGTTTGACCTCCTTGAAAGGCGCCTTGTAACTTAAGTTGTTTTTTAGCTGATCTATTTCTTCCTTTACCTTTTGTACTGCCTGTTGAAACCGTTTTACTTCTTGGTTTGCATCAGTATTGAGTAAAAATTGATAGATGAAACGAGGTCTTTTGTCTTTTATTACTACTACCTCACCAATACCAATCCCAGGAGACGCTCCAATGCCCTTAAACCTCTGTTCCATTAATTCTTTCCCCTATCTCTGCTTCTATTAAAAGGGTAATTGAGAAAAAGGCTTTTTCTTCATCCTGACCCTCTACGATTAGTTTTACTTCTTCATCAAAACGGCAGGCTAAACTAAGTAGGTCTAAAACACTCTTTACATCTGCCTCTTTATTGGCCTTGATGAGTTTTATTTCAGAACAAAACTGTCCCGCTAGCTTTGCTAATTTTGCCGCTGGGCGTGCATGAAGTCCTAACTGGTTTTTTATCCGAAAAAACCCCGTAAGCATCAACCAATTTTTAACATAAACAAACTAAAGGGTCAATGTGACCTTGAAGATTTGACTTTTCTTTATCTTTTTGTAATATTGGAGACAAACCCTATTGGAAGGAGAGTTCACATGCTTAGCTTTAATCCTCAAGGAAGCCTTTTTTATCAAATGGTGGCTCATGCGGGTCCCATGGCCAAGTTTGTTCTCTTGGTCTTGGTCTTTATGTCTGTGGTTTCATGGGCAGTGATGATAAACAAATGGCTGATTTTTCACAAGCTAAAAAGACATAGCGATGCCTTTCGGGAGGCTTTTTGGCGCACGGGAGATTTAAAAATCGTTTTGGCTGAGGCTCGCAATTATGTTGCTTCTCCCTTGGCCCTTATTACCCAAGAAACATTTGTAGAATTAAAAAAATGGCTTAAGGACAAAGCAAGAATAGAGGGGAATCAAGAGTTTTTTTTTGAAAGTATCGCTGAGACAATGCATAAGGCTGCTTATATGGAGTATTTGCGTCTGCGCAAGGGGTTAGGCCTTTTGGCAACCGTTGGAAATACTGCCCCCTTTATTGGCCTTTTTGGGACAGTTTGGGGAATTATGAGGGCCTTTCACGATATTGGTTTAAAGGGCTCTGCCTCCCTTGCCGATGTGGCCCCTGGTATTTCGGAGGCCTTGATTACGACGGCCTTTGGCTTAGCGGCGGCTATTCCAGCTGTAATGGGATATAATTATTTTAATCAATGTCTAAGTGAACAACGGACAGAGATGGAAAACTTTATGACGGATTTAATTAATCGGATAAAACGTAGATATTTGCTAAAAAAAGAGCAAAAAGAGGTAGTTGATGAAATGGTTTAATAACGATGATGGTTTTATGGCTGAGATTAATGTAACACCTTTAGTGGACGTAATGCTTGTGTTACTCATTATCTTTATGATCACGGCGCCAATGTTGACCTATGGAGTAAAGGTGGATTTGCCTACCACCACGGCTAAACCTATGCCTATTAAACAAGAACCACTTGTCATTAGTATAAACGCTAACAAAGAGATATTTATTGACCGTTACAAGGTATCTTTACAGAAGCTAAAGGATAAATTGGCGCCAATGGTAAAGAGATTCCCTAGAAGGAATGTGTTGCTTCAGGCCGACCAAAATGTGCCTTATGGGTTTGTAATGAAGGTAATAGGAAGTATAAAGGCCGCAGGCATAGAAAACCTTGGCCTTGTGACTAGACCACTAAAAGAAAAAAGATGAGCCGAATTGGTTATTTTAGGACATCTCTTTTTTTCTCTGTCATTTTTCACCTTTTACTTATTTTTCTTGCCTTTTCTGTCACGCTAGAGCCAAAATGTTATATCTCTTTTTCGCCAGTATATCGGGTTAACTTGGTGGAGTTACCTAAACCGAAACCCAAAGCCAAACCAAAGTCAAAACAAAAAATGGTAAAAAAAGGAGCCTCTAAAGCTAAAAAAACAAGGAAAGTTGCGAAAGTTAGAACTACCTCTAAAAAAGTAGCTAAAAAGAAAAAGGCAAAGATCAAACTTCTCCGCACCAAAGTGAAGACAAAGACGATTGCCAAAAAGGTGGTGAGTTTAAAAAAGGCTAAAGTAAAGGCAAAGAAGGTAAGGAGAGAGGATATAGAGCCAGCGATTGTAGAGAAAAAAATTAAAGAAATTGCTAAAAAGGTTGAGGAGAAGATAAAAAAAGAAGAGCTTAAACAAGAAGTAGCGCAACTGGCAGAGGAAATAAAAAAAGGTGCTTCTGGAGGTGTGATTGGGGAATATGTAAACCATAAGCCTACAGGAACGGAGATAAGCCCAGAGTTTCAGATGTATTATATGGATGTCTGGGAAAAGATAAAGGCCAAGTGGGTTTTGCCTACCTTTATGTTAAAACGAAAGCAAGTATTAGAGGCGATAGTTGTTATTAAAATTGACCGTCAGGGGAAAATCGTGAAAAAGACGTTTGAAAAACATTCAGGAAATCCTTTATTTGACCAATCGGTCAGTGAGGCGATAGACAAAGCAAGTCCCTTACCTCCTTTACCTCCAGATTATACGCAACCATATCACGAAATTGGTATAAGGTTTCGGTGGGCAGGGACTAGAAAGGAGGTAGGATGAAAAGAGGAGTGTTGTGGATAACCTTAATTTTGTTGTTTATTCCTACCTGGTCTTTTAGTCTTGTCTACATTGATATTGAAGCCCCAGGCCAAGAAAGGTTACCCATTGCTATTGCGCGGTTTGTAGGTGATCCGGCTTTAGATTCAAAGGTGCGGGAAGTATTAAAAAAGGACTTAAATTACACTGGCTTTTTTGAGATCCTCAAAGAGGAAACTTTTCTAGAAGAGAAACCATCTTTAAACATAGACTTTAAACAGTGGCAATTGATAGGTGCCCATTTGCTGGTGAAAGGACAAATAGAGACAAAGGGAGAATTTGTTAAGCTTAACTTTTTCCTTTATGACGTAAACAATGGACTTAGACTTTTGGGAAAGAGCTATGTTGGAAGAAAAAAGGCCTTGCGCTATATAGTGCATAACTTTGCTGATGATATGATAGAAAGACTGACAGGAGAACCGAGTGTCTTTAACACAAAGATTGCCTTTGTGTATAAAACAAAGAGAGGCAAAGAGATATATGTCACGGACTTTGATGGATATAACCCAAGACCTCTTACGCAGTTCCATAACATTTGCCTAAGTCCAAGCTGGAGCCCTACTGGGGATAAGCTACTTTTTACCAGCTATAAAAAGGGGAATCCTGATGTATACCTTTTGGATTTAAAGAAGCAGAAGGTAATAAGACTTATCCATTATGCAGGTTTAAACATTGCACCCAGTTGGTCGCCAGATGGAAGGAGTATCGCCGTTACCTTGAGTCTAAAAGGCAAACAAGGCATTTATTTGGTGGATGTCCATGGACAGATTAAACGTCGTTTAATAAGTTCATCCGGCATCAATGTCTCACCTACCTGGTCACCGGATGGAAGTAAGTTGGCCTTTGTTTCAGACCGGGCTGGGAGCCCCCAAATTTACATCTTAGACTTGAAAACCAATCGTCTTTCTCGCCTTACTTTTGAAGGGAAGTATAATGTATCCCCGGTTTGGTCTCCTAAAGGGGATTATATTGCCTATGCAGGAATTAAGGATGGACATTTTCAGATATTTATGATAAGGTCGGATGGAAGTGAAATAAAACAGTTGACAGATGGTTATACAGATTGTCAAGATCCTAGCTGGTCACCAGATGGTCGTTTTATCGTATTTTCCCAAAACAGAAAAATATGTGTGCTTCGTCTTATTGATGGCAAAATTTTGCCTTTATTGGATTTGCCAGGGGCTCAGTCACAACCAAGTTGGTCGCCACGATTAAAATAAATTAAATTATGAAGGAGGGATGTTATGAAGGGAAAGATTTTAATGAGCTTGGTTTTAGGATTGGTACTGATCTTTTCTTTTGCTTGTGCTAAAAAACAAGTAGTAGTGCCGTCACAGCCAGCCATTCAAGAGGAAAAACAACAACCTACAACAAAAACAACAGAGGAGATGAAACCGGTTACCACGGGTAAAGAAGAAAAAGGGAAGGTAGCAGGTCTAGAAGAAGAGAAGATCAGAGAAGAAGAGTTGGCTAGACAGCAAAAATTAAAGAAAGAGCAGGCTTTTAAACAGGAAATACAAACTTTTGAGAATGAAGATATTCACTTTGATTTTGACAAATACAACATTCGTCCTGATGCTGCTTCTATCCTAGAAAGAAAGGCAGCCTGGTTAAAGACCCATCCTAATGTGCGTATCCTTATTGAAGGGCACTGTGATGACTGGGGGAGCGAGGAATATAATCTGGCTTTAGGCGAACGTAGGGCCAACAGTGCAAAGGAATTTTTAATCAACCTTGGTGTCAATCCCGATCAAATCTCCATTATTAGCTATGGAGAAGAAAGGCCGGCCGTTGTTCCGCCTGCCTATTGTGAAAGTGTAAGACATTTTATGCATAGCCGTGGATTAAGACCGGATTCTGTTGTTCCTAACCTTTCATCTACAAAAATTACCCCAGATATGGTTGATAATTGCCAAAAAATTTGGGCTAAAAATAGAAGGTGCCATTTTGTCGTGATTCAGTATTAAAATTGAGCCAGAGGTTTTAAAGGGCCTCTGGCTTTATAGAGAAGAGGGCAGGGAGTAGATTTTATGAGAAGGTTCCTTTGGTGGTGTGTTATTTGTTTGTTCTTTATAGGGTGTGCCTCTGAACGCGACTTGCAAACGCTAGATAACAATGTGATTATCCTTAACGGGCGGGTGAATGCGCTGGAGGAACATCAGCATCAACAAGAAATCAAGTTGAAAAATCAAGAAGTTGCTTTAAAAAATCTTAAAGAAAGGCTAGATAGTTTAGGAAAAACAATTTCAGGACTTCCCTCCTCCCAGGGGAAGCTTTTGGTAAGGCTTGAGGAGGTAGAAGAAGACCTAAAACAACTGCGAGGGCAAGTAGAATATAACCAACATGCTTTAGATCAAATGCAAACTGACCTTCAGAATGAAAAAAAGGAGGTGGAAGATTTACAAAATCAGGTTTTTTCTTTGCAGACTACGGTAGAAACGGGTTTAAAGACGCAACAAGAAACAATAAAAGACTTACAGGAAAAAATGAAGGTTTTAGAGAAGCGGCTTAAAACGTTAGAAGAAAAAATTACGTATCTTCCTACCAAAGAAAGAAAACAACAGGCAGAAAGTTTATATCAACAGGCCCTTAATCTCTTTCGCCAGAAAAAATATGATCAGGCTAAAGAACTATTTGAAAAATTTTTAAAACTTTATCCCAATTCTCCCTTAGCTGCTAACGCTCATTACTGGATAGGAAGTATATACTTTGCGCAAAAACGCTATGAAGAAGCTATTTTGGCCTATCAAAGGGTAATAAAGAGTTTCCCTAAACACAGTAAGGTTCCAAGTGCTCTTTTTAAACAAGCGCAGGCCTTTGCTATGTTGGGAGATACAACAACGGCCAAGATTCTCTACAAACAGTTGATTAAAAAATTTCCCAAGACAAAACAGGCGGCGATGGCCAAAAAGGAACTGGCTCGCTTTTCTAAAAAGGCTCCCTAAAGATAGACCCGAGGATTGCTACGACCAAAGCGGCAAAGGACGTCATAGCTGATTGTACCTGCTTTAAAGGCAATTTCATCGGCTGTGATTTCTTCGTTTCCCTGTTTACCTAAAATAACAACCTCTTCGCCAATATCTACCTTATCTAGTTTGGTTACATCCAGCATGGTTAAATGCATGCAGATAGTGCCAATAATAGGCACCCTTTTACCCTGGACCAAGACCTCACCTTTATTAGACAACTGCCGAAATAATCCTTGATCATAGCCGATGGGGATAACAGCTATCCTTGTTTTCTTTGTCGTAACATAGGTATGCCCATAACTTACTCCCACATGAGGAGGAAGCCATTTTACGTATATAATCCGAGTTTTAAAACACATGGCAGGTCTCAAATTTATTTTTTGTCGTAAACTACGTACTGGGTATACCCCATAAAGGGTTAAGCCTGGCCTTATGACTGAAAGGCCTGTCTCATACATTAATGCCCCAGCGCTATTGGCAATATGATTAAATTTTAATGTTAATCCTACTTGGCTTGCTGCCCTTAAGATGGCCTTAAAACGCATAAACTGTTTTTGGGTGAACCTTCTATCTGTTTCGGCCAAGGCCAAGTGAGAGGAAATTCCCTCTATCTTCAAACCAGGTAGATGATTGACCTCTTTTAAAAAAGAGATGGCCTCTTTGTAGAATACCCCCAACCTGCCCATACCTGTATCTACCTTTACAAAGACCGAAATTTGTGTCCTTCTTTTTTGGGCCTCTTGTGAGAGTTTCTTGGCAATTTCCAAACGATAGATAATAGGAGTAAGTTGGTATGTAAATAAGGCCTTTATTTCTTCGGGAATAATGCCTAAAAGAATGGCAATAGGAATTTTTATCCCTGCCTTGCGGAGGGCAATTCCTTCTTCTACATAACTTACGGCCAGAAAATCTGCCCCTTTTTCTTCAAGTACCCTTGCTACGGGCACCAGACCATGCCCATAGGCATCAGCCTTGATCACAGGCATAATCTTTTTGTCATGGCCTACGGCCCTTTTGATCTCCTCAAAATTATGAGCAATGGCGTTTAAATCTATTTCTACCCAAGCTGATGACATAATATCGCTTATAATGCAAAAATTTGGTTTGTCAAGGAAAGGGATAATTCCAAGATCAGCGATTGCCCTACAAGATAATCTGCAAGTGGACTATAATAAAGCGATTTTTTTAAAAATACCTTTCACCTAAAAGGTGAAAAACATTTATTTTTCTTCAGGCCCAATCATAATTGTAGCACCTCCGCTCGCTTAGCGGTCAAGGCCAAGCCTTACAGGTGGTTTAACAGCCAGCGGTGAGACGCGCTCGCTTCGGCGAAATTCCTTTTTCCCCTTCCTCTTTGCGATTTTTCTTTTCTGCCAGGGCAGAAGGTGGTCAAGGGCAAGCCCGCAGGGCGCAGCCTGTGCCTAAAAAAGACACAGGTCGCAGCGAGTGAAGACCTTTGACCGTATAAGCGAGGCCCTGGCATATAATTTCTTAAGGAGAAGAGATAATTCTAAATTTTTTACCTCAAATATTCTTCTTCAAAATCAATTGTGGATTTTGGTGGTTTTTAGATTTTGCCTGAAGATTTTTATTCTATGTTTAGGCCATAACTTCCTTTTAAAAAAACAAAAAGGCCGATTAGGTTTTTCCTAATCGGCCTAATCTTTCCTTTTTGGTGGCGGTGGAGGGACTTGAACCCCCGACGCGGTGGATATGAGCCACCTGCTCTGCCAGCTGAGCTACACCGCCTTACAAAGGTAATTTTAACAAAGAGTTTGTTCTTGTCAATAGCTAAAAGATAGGGGTTAAATCAGCTTTTTTCCTTGCTTCCTTTCTGTTTTAGACTTATAATTTTTTAAAAAACGCAAGGAGGCGCTTCTATCTCAAAGGTCTTTGGTTCCTTGCAAGGCTTAAAGCCTAGTCAGGTAAGGCGGCTAGAAAGGATTTATCACCGCCGTATTCCCCCAACAGAGGTTATTACCTTAGAGTTAACACGTTATATTTGTGAGCTTTCTTTGGATATAGGTCGCCAGATTGGTCTGCTGATAGACCGAGGTGGTCAGATTGTCTATGTCATTGTTGGGGACCAACGCAGTATTCTTATTCCTAATTTGAGTAAATACCGCAGTGGTTTGGCCCGGTTAAGAGGATTGCGGTGTGTACATACACATTTAAACCAAGAAGGATTGACCGAGGATGATTTAACCGACCTGGCCTTATTGCGTCTTGATTTGATGTGTGCGATCACCATAGATGAGCGGCAAAGCCTTCCTCTCTTTTACCATATTGCCCACCTCTTGCCTGAAAATAAAGATGGCCAGGGTTGGGAGATTTTGAACCCTATTCGCTATGGACAGCTTCAGCTTAACTTTAAATCCCTTATAGAGGCCTTAGAGGAAGAATTCCAACGTACCCAAAGTGCCTATGCGGTAGAAAGGGATAAGGATAGGGCCATCCTCATTCATGTAGCCACCAAGGGCAAGGCCGAGGCAGAAGAATCTTTAATAGAACTGACTGAGCTGGCCAAAACGGCCGGCGTAGAGGTAGTAGATAAAGTTATCCAAGTAAGGCGTCAAATAAACCCCAAATTTTTTATCGGTAAGGGAAAACTGACAGAGATCGCCATTAGGGCCTTGCAAGTAGGGGCCGATCTTCTTATTTTTGATCACGAACTTAACCCTTCGCAGGTAAAGGCCATTACTAGTTTTACAGATTTGAGGGTTATAGATCGCACACAACTCATTTTGGACATCTTTGCGCAGCGGGCCAAGACAAGAGAGGGTAAAATTCAGGTGGAAATGGCCCAGTTAAAATATCTCTTACCTCGCTTGGTAAGACAGGATGCTTCTATGTCTCGGCTTACGGGTGGGATTGGAGGAAGGGGGCCAGGTGAGACAAAACTTGAAATTGACCGCCGGCGGATAAAAAAACGTTTAACCCGCCTCCAAAAGGAACTAAAGGCCATCCGCAAACAACGGGCGCAGAGACGGATAAAAAGAAAACGCAGTGAGTTACCGATTATCTCCATTATTGGCTATACAAACGCAGGAAAATCAACCCTTTTAAATGTGCTTACCCGCAGTGATGTTTTGGCAGAGGATAAGCTTTTTGCCACCCTAGATCCAACCAGTCGGCGCTTGCGCTTTCCAAGTGAGAGGGAGGCCGTTATTACGGATACAGTGGGCTTTATCAGAAATCTCCCTAAGGACCTTTTAGATGCCTTTGCCGCTACGCTTGAGGAGTTACAAGACGCACACTTACTCTTGCACCTCATAGACATTAGTAACCCTCGTTTTCCGGAACACATAGAGGTCGTAGAAGAACTTTTGGCCAAGCTTAATTTGCAACATATTCCTGTTTTAAGGGTGTTTAATAAGATGGATCTTGTTTCTCCAGCGTATGCCAAAAGCCAGTGTGAACGCTATCAGGCCATTGCCATTTCAGCCCTGCAGCCAGAAACACTTTTGCCACTTTTGGGGAAAATAGAACAAATATTAGGCAGCTTAGGATATTATAAACAGAAAAAAAACAACACCTGTTCAAGTAACAACTTTACCTTAAATAGGAGGGTAAGTTATGAACTTACTGGAAGCAGTCATTGTAGGTGATGTGGAAAAGGTAAAGGATTTGCTTACGAATGGGGCAGAAGTTGATGTCCGCGATGAAAATGGCATGACCCCCTTGCTCTTAGCGGCGAAAAAAGGCAATAGTGAGATAGTAAGCCTTTTACTTGCACATGGGGCCGATGTCAATGCGCAAGATTATTATCTTGCTTGGACACCTTTGATCTTGGCCTCGGCCCTCGGCCATAAAAAGGTTGTTAAAATTTTGCTTGAATATGGAGCAGATATAGATATCAAAGATCAAAACGGGATGACAGCGTTAAAATATGCCGCTAAAAATGGCTATAAGGAAATAGTGGAACTCCTTAAAAATGCTAGGATAAAGAGGGAAAATCCCAAAATCCGCGATTGATTTTTAAAGAAGGACATTTGAGATGAGGAAGGAATTAAGAAAAATGCCAGCATTATCCCTTCTCCTTTTTAAAAATTATATGCCAGGGCCTCGGTTATACGGTCAAGGGTCTACGCTCACTGCGTTCGTTCCGACCTGCCCTTTGGGCAGGCTGCGCCCTGCGGGCTTGCCCTTGACCGCCCTCGGCCCTGGCAAAAAAGAAAAAGCGGAAGGAGGAAAGGGAAAAAGAAATTTTCCTTTTCCCTTCTGGCCTCAAAAAGAGAAAAAGCGCCGTAGCGAGTGAGGTCAAGGCTGGCCGAAGGCCACCCGTAGGGCTTGGCCTTGACCGCATAAGCGAGCGAAGGCGCTACAATTATAATTGGCCTTGAAGAAAAAGTAAGTGTGTACCTTTTAGATGAAAAGTGTTTTATTTAAAAAATCGTTTTATCATAGGTAACCTATGGGGTTTCTTGGAGAACAATCACGGATTTTGCAAAAATCATTTGCCTTGACTTTTATGGGAAGGATGTTTAATAAACTTAAATAAAACAATCATAGTATAGCCCTTTACAAGGGAGGTAAATATGTTTTTTTTTGATCCGTTATATTTTCTCTTGATTGCACCGGCTATTTTACTTTCTATTATTGCCCAAGTTTGGGTGCAGAGTGCCTATAGCAAATACAGAAATGTGCCTAATATGAGAGGGTTTTCTGGGGCTGAGGCAGCTGCATATATGCTGCGGGCAAAAGGAGTTATGGATGTAAATATTGAGATGACAAACGGTTTTTTAAGTGATCACTATGATCCCCGCGATAAAACGCTAAGGCTTTCTCCGGATGTCTATCAGGGACGAAGCATTGCTGCTGTTGGTATTGCTTGTCATGAGGCTGGACATGCCCTTCAACATGCCTATGGTTATGCGCCTTTAAAACTGCGCACGGCCCTTGTGCCTATTACCATGATTGGCACGAATTTAGCCTGGCCTTTGCTTTTTATTGGTTTTATTTTTCATGCTATGAGTTTAATAAAACTTGGCGTTCTCTTTTTCTCTGGGGCTGTCTTGTTTCAACTTGTCACCCTACCGGTGGAGTTCAATGCCAGCGCCAGGGCACTCGCGGCGATTAGAGAGACGGGTCTTCTTACCATGGAGGAACTTTCTGGTGCAAAGCAGGTATTAACGGCGGCTGCCCTGACCTATGTGGCCGCAGCGGTAACGGCCATTATGCAACTACTCTATTTTTTACTCCGGGCTGGCCTTTTAGGTGGGGATAACGACTAGAAAATGAAAGATCTTTCCAGACAGCTTTCTCCTCCGGCCATTCTTGCCCTTTCTTTTTTATTTCTTATCGGGCTGGGGTCTGTTCTTCTTTATTTACCCTTTACTCATTTTGGCCCTTTAAGTTATCTGGATGCCCTTTTTACTTCTACTTCGGCTGTCTGTGTGACAGGACTAATAGTGGTGGATACGGGAACAAAATTTACCCATTGGGGCCAAGTCATTATTATCATCCTTATCCAATTAGGTGGTTTAGGTTTGATGACCTTTTCTACCGTTGTCTTAATGCTTTTAGGAAAATTTCCTTCCTTTAAAGGCAGACTTGTCCTCCAAGACACTCTGACCCACAGTCCGACCAAGGATTTATTTTCTTTAGTAAAGTCAGTTTTCCTGTTCACCTTTATCACCGAGGCCATTGGCTGTTTAATCCTTACCCTTCACTGGACGAGGGTGTATCCTTTATCCCAAGCCTTTTTTTATGGTTTTTTTCATTCTATATCTGCCTTTTGTAATGCAGGTTTCTCGCTTTTTAGTAATAATCTTGAAGGCTTTAAGGCAGATCCAGTCGTCCTCTTAACTATTGCTTTCTTGATTATCTTTGGAGGGATTGGTTTTTTGGTGGCAACTGAATGTATGGCTCGCCTTTATGCAAAGAAAAAGCGCTTTTCATTGCACACAAGATTAACTCTCCTTACTACGGCCTATTTGATCGGAGTGGGGACTCTTTTGATCTTTATCTTTGAATACCATAATACGCTTTATGGTCTTAGTCTTCCAGGAAAGCTTATTAATGCCTTTTTCCAAGCCGCCACACCAAGAACAGCTGGCTTTAATAGCCTTCCCATTGCCCAATTGACAGAACCTACTCTTTTTTTGCTCGTGCTTTTGATGTTCATTGGCGCTTCTCCTGGTTCTTGTGGGGGAGGAATAAAAACAACTACCTTTGCTGTATTTTTAGGCCTTATCTGGAATAAAATAAAAAGAAGAGAAAAGACTCACATTTTGCATCGTACCTTACCAGCAAGCACCGTAGATCGTGCATTTTTAGTGATAACCCTGTCGTTTATTTTGGTGACTGTTTGTTTATTTTTACTTTTACTAACGCAGGCCTATGGTATGTCCCATAATTTGTCTTCTAACCACTTTCGTTTTCTGGACTATCTTTTTGAAACCGTATCTGCCTTTGGTACGGTAGGGCTATCTACGGGCGTAACGTCCACATTGAATTCTGTTGGAAAGCTGATTATTATTGTGTTAATGTTCATTGGACGGGTAGGTCCCCTTACTATTGTCCACTTAGTGAAGATAGAAGAAGTGGCAAGACGCTATCAGTATGCAGAAGAAAGGGTAATGATTGGTTAGGAGAGGAAGATGAGAATAGCCGTCTTTGGTCTTGGCATATTTGGTCGTCATGTGGCCAAGGCCCTTTTTGAGAAGGGGCATGAGGTCATTGCGGTAGATCAGAGAAAAGACTTGGTGCAAAGGGCACAAGAGTATACCACGCAGGCCATTGTTGCCAATTGCACGGATAGAGAATTGCTTGAAAATTTAGGTCTCAATACGGTAGATATTGCCGTTGTTAGCTTGGGAGAGAACCTGAGTGCGAGCATATTGTTGACCCTCTATCTCAAGGAGATGAATGTAAAACAGATTATTGTTAAGGCGATTAATGAAGATCACCAGAAGATTCTGGAATTAGTAGGGGCAACAAAGGTTATCTTTCCCGAAAGAGATATGGCTATTAAACTGGCGGGCAGTTTGGACACGCCAAATGTCCTGGATTATCTTCCCCTTTCACGGGAATATCAGGTCATTGAAATAGAAGCCCCTAAGCCTTTTGTCGGTAAGACTTTGCAGGAACTAGACTTGCGGCGTAAATATGGTATTCAAGTCATTGCTGTGCGGGAGGGTGGTTCAGATAAGGTACATTGCCTCTTTTCGCCAGATTTTAAGATAAAAGAAGGGGATGTATTAATTATCTTGGGCCGGGTGGAAGATATAGAACGGGTGAAAAAGATTGTAACTTAAATTCCCACCGCTGCCTTTGCCTCCTCCAAGGTTTGTCTGGCTACTGCTTGGGCCTTTTTAATACCAGCAGCAACGATGTCTTTTAGTTCGTCCATATGGGATTTGTAATATGCCCGTCTTTCCTGATGGGGCCTAAGGCCAGCGATGAGATTTTCAGCCATTATTTTTTTGCACTCTACACAACCGATCTTGGCCGCCTTGCAATCCCTCTCTATTTCAGCTACTTGTTCAGCGGCAGTGTAAATCTTATGAAAAGAGAAAACATTACAAATATCAGGATGGCCAGGGTCACGCTTGCGCAAACGGGACTTATCGGTAAACATCTGACTTACTTTTTTCCTAATCTCTTCGGGGGAGTCAGAAAGATAGATGGCGTTATTATAACTTTTACTCATTTTGCGTCCGTCAATACCTAATAGCTTAGGTACTTCGGCCAACAACGGCTCAGGGAGAGGAAAAACCTCTTTTTTATAAAGATAGTTAAAACGACGGGCAATTTCCCGTGTAAGCTCTATGTGGGGAAGTTGGTCTATTCCTACCGGCACAAAATGGGCCTTGTAAATCAATATATCGGCCGCTTGCAGAACAGGATAGCCCAAAAATCCGTAGGTGTTTAAGTCCTTCTCTATGAGCTGTTTTTTTTGTTCTTTATAAGTAGGATTTCTTTCTAACCAGGGCAAGGGGGTAATCATAGAGAATAATAAGTGTAACTCAGCGTGTTCTGGCACCTTGGATTGGATAAAAATCGTGGCCTTTTGTGGATCAAGACCAGCGGCTAGCCAGTCAATAAGCATTTCCCAGATATATTCCTGCACATGACTTGTATCCTGATAATCGCTGGTCAGTGCGTGCCAATCGGCAACAAAGAAGTAGCATTCATAATCTTCCTGGAGTTTTTTCCAATTGGCTAGTGCCCCGTGAAGATTTCCTAAATGAAGCTTACCGGTTGGCCTCATTCCACTTAAGACCCGCTTTTTCAAGACAAGCCTCCCTTACCCCAATTTATAACGACTTGCCGATTAAAAACATAAATGGCGGTATGTGTCAAGTAGGACGAGCCTTGCTTTTTCGCAGAATTCGTAGTTTAATAATGCATCATGCGTCTTTTAAAGGTAATGACTTTTAACTTGCGTTATGATAATCCGGCCGATGGGGAAAATCGGTGGGATTTACGAAAGGAGGCCGTAGTTAAGATTATTAAAGACTATGCTCCAGGCATATTTGGTACGCAAGAAGGTTGGGAGGATCAAATAAACGCATTGGCTAAATTAATCCCTTCTTACCGTCTTTATCTCTTTGCGCCAGAGTGGAACAGGAAGCGCATGTTTCCCTGTGTGTGGGTAGATAAAAAAGTAAAAGTTTTACAGTACAATACCTTTTGGCTTTCGCCTACACCTAGTATACCGTTTAGTTGGGCTTGGGGAAGTGCCTATCCACGCGCTGCTACCTACGTAATGGCAAAAATAGAAAACACGCCCTTTTTCTTTGTCTGTACCCATTTAGATAACATTTCGGCGAAGGCAAGGTTACATCAGGCCGTGGTGTTATATAAGGAGATGAGTCGTCTAAACCAAAACGGATATCCAGTTATTTTAGTAGGAGATTTTAATACTTCGCCTGCAAGTGATGTTTATGCCTTTTTAACCGGGAAAAAGGAAGTAAATGGCCTCAAAGGTAATTTTGTAGATGTCTGGAAGGCCTTGGATCACCCGGAAGAGCCTACCTTTCATGCGTTTACGGGTCAGGGTGTAAGGGGAAGGATTGATTGGATTTTGGTTTCGCCTGCGGTGGAGATAAAGAAGGTGTTTCTCATCAAAGATAAACCAGGGGGTCACTATCCTTCTGATCACTTTCCTGTAGCTGCTGAACTAGTGATAGGGTAAAGCGATGCTTAAGGAACTTCCTTATTTAGTCTACGCAGACGAGGAGGGACAGATTTATACTCACCCGTATCTTAAGGCTGTAGGTAAATCGGGTGAGCAAATAGTTATCCCTCAGCCAGAGGACTTTATTCCTTTACCAGATGGGAGTAAGCTGTTTTTTCTGCCTAAGTGTCCGCCGGTGGGTTATGATGAAAAAAGAGGGCACTTTTACCTGCTTGAAACGCTTCCTTTTCATAAAAGGAAGCCCTGTTATGGTGTGGCTGCCTTTATGGCCCCTGGATATGTAAGGTGTCTTTTACCGGCCGTAGATTATGCAGACAAGGATTACCTTTTACCCCTCTGGGCCTATACCGCCGTTGGCTGGTATGATGATCGTTATTGGGTGCCTGCCTTTTTGATAGAAGATAATCCCCACTGGCATCCCTCTCAATATGATGATCGGACTCTACTGCCTAAAGTAGAAGAAAAATGTCGCCGTTTTCCTAACAACCGCCTTTTACAGCATTTAAGAATCTGCGCTACCGAATACCACTGTTTTGCCGCCAAAAATGCCTTTTATGAACGTTGGGAGTTTCCTGTTCCTACCTCTCCTACCTGCAACGCCCGCTGCCTAGGTTGTCTTTCTTGGCAAGAACCTGACAGTTGTGAGCCTTCTCACCATCGGATTGAATTTGTACCTACGGTAGAAGAAATTGTGGAGCTAACTGTGCCTCACCTCCTTTATGCCGAGGAACCTATTGTTAGTTTTGGCCAGGGCTGCGAGGGAGAACCTCTGATGGTTGGAGATACAATTGCGGCCAGTATAAAAGAGATGCGCCGGCAAACTTCTAGGGGAACAATCAATTTAAACACTAATGGAAGTCTACCTGATGTGGTAGAAAAGATTATTGATGCAGGTCTAGACTCCATTCGGGTTAGCCTTAACAGCGCCAGAGAGGACCTTTACCATCGGTATTACCGGCCAAAGAATTACGCATTGGCTGATGTTAAAAAGACGATTAAACTGGCTAAAGAGCGGGGTATTTTTACCATGATTAATTATCTTATTTTCCCTGGCTTTTCTGACACGAGGGAGGAGATTGAGGCCTTAAAACAACTTATTGCGGAGACAAAGCTAGATTTTATTCAACTGAAAAACCTCAACATTGATCCTTATTGGTATGTCCGTCAGATGCAATTACCCTACACTGCAGGAATAGGGATGAGAAGATTAGTAGAGGAGTTAAAAAGAGAATTCCCGCATCTCCAGTTTGGCTATTATAACCGCTATTTAGACAAAAATGAAAAATAAAAATTTTTCTACGGGGCGTTTTCGGCACTGGTATTCGCTACGCTTCTTATTGGGATTAGGCCTTGGCCTTTTAGGGGCTTTTTTTCTCCTGCTGGTGTTTTTGTTACCAGTCCTGATTAACCTCAATGTCATTAAGACAAAAATTGCAGAGGAACTGTACACAAGATATAAAATAGAAACCCAGATTGGTAAAATACAATTAAAAATCCTGCCTACACCAAAACTTTCTTTCCAAGAAGTTACTTTGAGTCAAGATCATTTTAAATTATCTATTCCTTGTATGACTATATCTCCATTCCTATCTTCATTGATGGCCTTTAAATTAAAGGGAGACTTATCCCTTACCCAGCCCCAATTAACCATTTGGGGAAATCAGACAAAAGAGACAGGAGCTTTTTTTCTACCTGACTGGAAAAACTTTCAAAAAAAACTTTTTTCTCTACCCTTTATAAAGAGATTTCACCTCAAAGAAGGAAGGCTTTTGTTTTTCCAAGGGAAAAATCTTCTTTCTATTTTTTCTCTTAAGCTAGATGCCAGTTTACAAAAAGATCAATTTCTTTTGACTACCTCTTTTCACTCTCCCTTTGTCCAAGGTCTTTCCCTAAAGCTTCGGGCACATCCTATAGGAGGAATAGAGGGAGAAATAAAGGGAAAGGGTATAAGTTTTCATCGGATAGCATGTTTTCTTCCATTAGAAGTACAGCGAAGGTTTTGCCACAGGATGGAGGCAAATGGAGATTTACACCTTACCTTTCATTATGTGCCTAAGGAAGAACTAAACATCGGGTTTAATTTTGTCTTCCCCTGTCTGCGTTTAAAGCTTCCTTCTTTAGAAGCGCATAGAGTATTGAGATTTGAGTGTGGAGTTATTCAGGGCACAGCCCTTAGACAACATGATAGATGGGATATAAAACTCACCAAGATAGACTTAAAAACACCTCATATATACGGTCAGGCTAATTTCTTTTACCAAAAAGGAAAAGAAATTGGCTATACCCTGCAGGCAAAGGACTTAAATGTAGAAGAGATAAAGAGATATGCCTTTGCCCTCTTTCCCGAAGGGAAAATAGTAAAGAAGGTTTTTGAAATTGTTAAGGCTGGTAAAGTGACATCTTTTACCATTTCGCAAAAGGCCAAGGAAATTAGTGGCCTAAAGGAGGGTAAGACCATTAAGATAGATGCCCTGGCTGATGGGGCAGAGATAGAGATCCCTGGGGTGTACTTACTCCTTCAGCAGGCTAAGGGGAAGGTGTGGCTAAGGAAGGGAGTACTTTATGGGAAGAATATATCAGGTAAGATAGAAGAGGCACAGCTTCAAAACGGCCAGATGGCCATTTGTTTAAATAAAAAAGCAGGCACATTGGAAATAAAGACAGCGGTCATAGCTCCATTAAAGACAGGAATGACCTTTCTTAAGCGTTTTGTTAAGACAGAGAGTGTGCAACAAGAGCTAAAATACATTAAACAGGTAGAAGGGAAGATCAAGGTTACCCTTCATTTGTACGGTACCCATCATAAGATAAAAGTAGCCTTAAACGGTAAGATAGAGGAGGCCAGGATAAACTATCTCCGTTTGCCTTATCCAGTAGCGATAGATAAGATTAGTTTTACCTATAAATCAGGTAGAATTACCTGGCAGGACTTAAAAGGTAGCTTGGGTCATACGATTGTAAGTAAGGCCAACGGTGAGGTGGACTTTTCTACAGGGAAAGATATTAAAGTTAATATTTCTTCCCTTTTTGCCCGTTTGCAGGCCGATGAGATTGATCCTTGGTTGGGTAAACAAAGGTTTGCGCAAAAAATCTGGCAGTTATTTCGGATCAAGCAGGGTGTAGTAACGATAAAAAATGGCTGTTTGCAATTAAATTTGGGTAAAAACTTTACTTATGATGCCTATCTTCCCTTTAGCGTGCAAAAAACGAGGATATTTTTCTCCTTTTTGCCTGAAGAAATTTGGTTAGAAAAGGGAGAAGGAGTTTTTTTGCCTAATCTGATTGAATTTTGTGATATAACAGGGCACTTTCAAAGCGGCAATCCTTTTGTCCTTTCAGGCAAAATTCAACTTCCATTTAGCGCACAGAGAAAAATCTATCTTTGGGGAAGGGGAGAGATAAGGCAGGAAGTTTTAAGAGATTGGATTTACCGTTTGGCCAAACTACCTGAAAGGTTTAAGGTAAGACTGCCGCTAAAGATAGAAAAATGTAAGATAGAATATACCCCTAAATTTGTGCATTTTCAGGGAGATATCCTAAATGCAGATCAAATTCAGGTTTCTCTTAACTTGAGCTATAAGCCTGATTATTTTTCTTTACAAAGGCTTTTTATTAAGGATCACAAAAGGACCTGCCTCCTTTCCTTGGATTATTATCCTTGCGTGCCTCAGATTACTTTTGCCTTTAAGGGGGAACTATATTTTCCCACGCTTGAGAGGCTGTTCTTAAGAAATGAATATGGAAAACTTAAATTAAAGGGAAATTTAGAGGGGAAAATAAACCTTGCTCATTTGGGGACATCTAGCCTTGTGGGTAATCTTTTGATTAGAAGTCTAAATAACCTTAAACCAGGCTTACAACTTAAAGAGGCGGTGTTTAGGGCAGAGAATAGAGCAATTGTAGTAGATGCCTTATCATTAGCCTATAAAAGTAGCGCATTAAGTGGCAAGGGACAGGTTAGCTTTGCTCCTAAGGCCCTTTTGGTGAAGGGGAATATTTATTCCCCTTTTATAGATGCCCAGGAATTGTTTACCCTGTTTAAACCGAAAAAAGGCTCTTTTCGGTTATTTGATGTTAAAGGGGAGTTAAAGGTAACAAACGACCTTTTTAAGTACAAATCTTTTCTCTTTAAAGGAACCAAGGCGTTCATCAAAGTAAAAAGTTTAAAAGATATACATATCCAAATTGAACAAAGTCATTATTGCAACATAGAGACAAAAGGCAATTTGGGTTTAAAAGAAGGTAAGATTTATATGAAGGCAGATTTAATGGCGCAAAATCAAGATTTAAGTCAGTTTTTAAATTGTGTGATTAAAGGAAAAAGTATTATCCATGCTCAGTATAACTTAAAGGCCTATTTTACCGCTGAAGGAAAAAGGGATCCTCTTCAAGAACACTCCCAAGGGAAGCTTATATTTTATTCAACCAAAGGGAGGGTATATAAATTCACCCTTTTGGCCAAGATATTTTCTCTTTTGAATGTTATAAATGTCTTTAAAGGTCATCTACCTGATTTAAGTGAAGAAGGTTTTGCTTATAATAAATTTGAAATGAAGGCTACACTTCATAATGGTATTCTAAAAATAGAATCAGCCGTCATAGATAGTTCAGCCATGAAGATTGTTGGTCAAGGAACAATAAACACCTCTGATTTCACCACGGACTTAACGATTTTAGTGGCGCCTTTAAGGACCATAGACATTATCCTGAGTAAAATTCCCATTCTGGGAAAGGTCTTAACAGGAAAGAGTAAGACCTTTATTTCCGTCCCTATTGAGATAAAGGGTCCAATAGAAAATCCTGAAGTAAAAATTCTTCCGGCTACGGCCGTTGCTAAAGGGACTTTTGATTTAATGAAGCGCATTATTAAGCTACCTATAGAAATATTTGTTCCTGGAACATACTATTGATATTTCCCAAAATCCGTGATTGCTCTTCAAAAACCCCACAAGTTGCTTATCATAAAGCGATTTTTTAAAAAACGCCTTTCACCTAAAAGGTGAAAAACATTCACCTTTTCCTCAAGCCCAATTATAATTGTAGCACCTCCGCTCGCTTATACGGTCAAGGCCAAGCCCTACGGGTGGCTTAACAGCCAGCCTTGACCTCGCTCGCTACGGCGCTTTTTTTCTTTTTGAGGCCAGGAAGAACAAGGGAAATTTTCTTTTTTCCCTTCCTCCTTGCGATTTTTCTTTTTTTCCAGGGCCGAGGGCGGTCAAGGGCAAGCCTGCAGGGCGCTGCCTGCCCAAAGGGCAGGTCGAAACGAGCGTAGCGCGTGAAGACCCTTGACCGCATAAGCGAGGCCCTGGCATATAATTTTTAAAAAGGAGAAGGGATAATTCTGGCATTTTTCTTAATTCCTTCCTCATCTCAAATGTCCTTCTTTAAAAATCAATCGCAGATTTTGGGTGTTTGATTTTCCTTGACAATATTTTAAAAAACCGGTATTTTGCGCCGTAGAGGAGGAGAATAATGAAAAAATGTTGGCATATATTGCGGTCTCAGGTAAAGATTGATATGACGTCTCCTTTTCAAAGGACAGAACACAGTTTTACTTTAACAATGGCCACATTGCTTGGCCTTTTTTCTCTTTTTGGAATTTGCCTCATTTTGGCAATAACTTTCATCATTAAGCTTCCAAGCTACTTTGAATTGCAGCAAAGACTTTCTCTCGCCCAAAAGAAAATTTCCTTTTTGGAAAGGAAATACAACGGAAATCTGAATGACCTAAAAATTACCTTAGCGCAACTTCAGCAAACAGAGCAAAAACTGCGTAGCTTATTAAAACTGAAGTCAAGAGATAAGATTTTAGAAAGGGCCAATTTGGCTGTTTTACAAGGAGGTATAGGTGAGGTTGAGGATATAGATCTTATCAGAAAAGAAGTGAACAGGAGATTAAAAAGTATCGCCGCGCTGCAGGTATATCTTAAAAAACAGAAGTCTATCTATCTTGCTACTCCTTGCGGTTTTCCTACCTATGGTTACATCTCTTCTGGCTATGGCTGGAGGAAAAATCCCATTACGCATAAGCGCGAATTTCATTATGGGGTGGACGTTGCGGCAATGGAAGGGACGCCTGTAAAAAGTACAGCTGATGGTATTGTTGTGTATGTAGGACGAACAAAAGGAAGCGGAAATTTTGTTATTATTAAACACGGTTATGGCTATACGACCTTTTATGCTCATTTAAAACGCTATATCGTAAAGGTAGGACAACGGGTAAAGCGGGGACAGGTAATTGGATATGTTGGCCATACAGGGCTGGCCACGGGTTCGCATGTACATTATGAGGTCTGGCATCACAAAAAGAGGGTTAATCCCTATCCATATTTAAAAGGGAGAAAATCATAATTCTTTTATAAACTCTTTTTTACCTCAAATTTAGACAAAATATCGGCCCCAGGGATGGGGCCGATATCTATGAAGGGTACTTATAATTTCAAAATGGCTCCTTCACTGGCCGAAGAAACCATCTTGGCATAGCGTAGGGCATAACCCGCCTTGATCTTGGGTGGTAAGGGTTTCCAGGCCGCCCGTCTTTGCTGCAACTCCTCTTCTGACACCTTAAGTTCAAGCCTTTTTTCGGGCAGATTGATTTCAATCAAATCTCCCTCTTGAATGAGAGCAATAGGACCACCGGCAGCGGCCTCAGGGGAAACATGACCAATGGCCGCTCCCCTAGTGCCACCACTAAACCGTCCATCGGTAATTAAGGCTACTTCCTTATCCAAACCCATACCTACAATCGCCGAGGTAGGTGTAAGCATTTCCCGCATGCCAGGGCCACCTTTAGGTCCTTCATACCGAATAACGACCACATCGCCCGCCTTAATCTTTCCTTCCAAGATGGCCTGCGTGGCCTCCTCTTCACTGTCAAACACCCTGGCCCTACCCGTAAAGGCCCGCATTTGTGCACTTACGGCCGATTGTTTAATGACCGCTCCTTCTGGGGCCAGATTGCCATAAAGAATAGCCAGGCCACCTTCAGGTTCATAAGGATCATCAATGGGTCGGATAACCGTTTTGTCCTTATTTTTAGCCAGGGCAATATTTTCTCCCACGGTCTTTTCGGTTACTGTCAAAACATTCAGATGCAGAAGGTCTTTCTTAGAAATTTCCTTCATTACGGCCGGGATGCCACCAGCCCTGTCTAGATCTTCCAAAAAATGAGGTCCACCAGGGCGCAGGCTACAAATATGAGGTACCCTGCGGCTCATTTCGTCGAAGGTCTTGAGAGATAAAGGCACACCCGCCTCATGGGCGATGGCCATTAGGTGTAAGACAGTATTGGTAGAACAGCCTAAGGCCATATCTACGGCAATGGCATTTTCAAATGCCTCTAAGGTGGCAATATCTCGCGGTTTAATATCTTTCTCTACCAGCCGCATGATTTGCATTCCTGCCTTTTTGGCCAGGCGAATACGTGCAGCCGAGACGGCCGGAATGGTTCCATTGCCAGGTAAGGCCAAACCGATAGTTTCACTTAAGCAGTTCATAGAGTTGGCCGTGAACATGCCAGCACATGAACCACAACCCGGACAGGCTGCATTTTCTAACTCAGCCAATTGGGTTTCTGTCATCTTGCCTGCCTTAACCGCTCCTACACCTTCAAATACAGAAATCAAATCTACCTTTTTACCCTCCCACATACCGGCCAGCATCGGTCCTCCACTAACGATAATACTAGGGATATTTAAACGCATGGCAGCCATAAGCATCCCTGGGATGATCTTGTCGCAGTTGGTGACGAGGACCAAACCATCAAATGGCTGCCCCATGGCCATGACCTCTATAGAATCGGCAATGACCTCCCGACTCATCAGGGAATACTTCATGCCTTCATGATGCATGGCCGTGCCGTCACACATGCCAATGACGCGGAATTCCATGGGCGTGCCCCCAGCCATCCGAACGCCAGCCTTGACCGCCTCTGTAATCCTATCCAGATGAATATGGCCAGGAATAAGCTCATTGCCCGCATTGACCACACCAATAATGGGTTTTGCTAGCTCTTCGTCAGTATAACCCATGGCCTTAAACAAAGACCGATGCGGCGCCTTTTCTAGCCCTTCTATCATTCTACGGCTACGTCTTTGCATGAACTTTACCTCCAAGAGAAATTTCCTTGAGTGTAAAACTTTTTCCAAAAATGGCAAGGGAAAATTATTTCTTGCATACCCAGCAGAAAATGTTAGTATATATGCCTGGTTAGAGAGGTAAAAATGCCAAGAGACATTTATCAGTTAAGACAAATCATAAAGCGTATAAACGGGCGGGGATATAGGGCATATAAAGAGTTAGAAGGTGTTTATCAGTTTCCGTGGTTTAGGTTGGCCATTGACCATGTCCAGGGAGATCCCTTTGCCTCTCCTTCACGCCTGACCATTATTGTACCCATAGAAGAAACAGGTATCCCCTCTCATTTTTACAGCAACAAACGCCGCACCATTGCCCTTTGCGATTTTCTTAACCGCATTTTCCTGCAGGTAGCCAAAGAATATTCTAGACCTTGTGGTACAGGTTACAGTGGTCGTATTGGGATACAACCGTGCGGACAGGTCATTTTAGAGAGAAACAGTGTGATCATTAAAGATTCTTTTTTAGAAGTGCGTTTTACCGTGGGCCTTCCTGCCAGTGGCCGTCGCATCTTGGCCGATAAGGCAGAAAAAATCCTTTGTGATTATCTTCCCCAGATTGCCCAAAAGTCCCTTTTATACAAAAATTTACCCAAACAAGCCTTAGAAAAACACATCTTTACCTACGAGGATCAGGAAATCCTGCGTGAGAAATTAAAGGAATTCCATTTAGTGGCCTTTATTCCCAATGGGGCTATTCTTCCGCGTAAAAGTGGGGTAGAAGATACCCCTTTGACCACGGCCATTCCCTTTCAGTCCCCATCAGAAATGCAAGTAAAAATTACTTTACCATACCGAGGCGAAATTGCGGGTATGGGTATTCCTGAAGGTATTACCCTTATCGTTGGCGGGGGCTTTCATGGTAAATCTACTTTCTTAAAGGCCATTCAAGAGGGTATTTATAGCCACATCCCTGGGGATGGACGAGAATATATTGTCACCCTGCCTGATGCGGTTAAGATCAAGGCCGAGGAAGGAAGAGAGGTAGAGAAGGTAGATATTTCTCCTTTTATTAATAATTTGCCCTTTGGCCAGGACACAAGACGTTTTCGTACTGCAAACGCCAGCGGCAGCACCTCACAGGCGGCCAATATCATTGAGGCGATAGAGATCGGTACGCACCTGCTCTTGGTAGACGAAGATACATCAGCCACCAACTTTATGGTCAGGGACAAACGCATGCAGGCGTTAGTAAGTAAAGACAAAGAGCCTATTACCCCTTTTCTTGACCGCATTAAAGAACTTTACACACGCCTTGGTGTTTCTACTATTTTGGTCATGGGTGGGTGTGGGGATTATTTAGATGTGGCCGATCATGTCATTATGATGGATACCTATAGACCCGTTTATGTAACCAAACAGGCAAAGGAAATTGCCACCAAATATCAAACGGGGAGAAAATCTGAATGTGCAGAACCATTTAAACCTCCGCTTCCACGGCGGCCTGTGCAAGGCTTAGATCCTAAGAAGGGAGGGAAGAAAAAGATTACTGCCAAGGGGCTTAAGACCTTAATTTTTGGCCGCCAAACCATTGATTTAAGTGCCAATGAGCACTTGAAAGAAACAGGGCAGACCCTTTTTATTGGTCATGTCCTTGACTATTATGCCAATAAGCTGTTAGCAAAGGGCTTATCCTTAAAAGAAGCCATCCTTTATATAGAAAAAGAGATTAACCAAAAAGGACTTGACATCCTTCTTCCCTACCGCGCAGGCACTTTGGCTCGCTGCCGCTCTCAGGAAATTGCCTTTGCCCTTAACCGCCTGCGGAGTTTGCAGGTGGAGTAAAAGAAAAGTTGGGTTCTTTTCCTTGCAGCAGACGGTGAATATTATCTTTGTGCCGATAAATAATCAATATACCAATGACAACGGCTAGAACTATATAAAGCTTTTTGTTCGTCACTAATCCCACCCAGGTAGGCAAAAAGGCGGCTGCCGTGATAGAAGCTAGGGAGACATAGCGCCAACGCCAGGCTACGCATAAAAATACCAAAAAATCACCTAATATGGCCAGCGGACAAAGCACCAAAAACACCCCTGTGGCCGTGGCTACGCCCTTACCTCCTTTAAACTTTAAATAAATGGAGAAAAGATGACCTAAAAAGGCAGCTAGGCCGGCCAAACAAACAAGCAATTGATGCGTAAGGGTATCTGTGCCTACAAAAAGTATAAAAAATGCCACAGGCAGTGCCCCTTTTAACATATCGCCAATAAGGGTAATAAGCCCTGCCTTTTTTCCTACCGTTCGGGCCACATTGGTCGCGCCAATATTGCCACTACCTAGTTTTCTTACATCTATTCCCCCATAAAACTTTCCCACTAAAAGGGCTACCGGGATAGAACCTAAAAGATAGCTTGCGATTAATCCCAAAAGAACTGCCATCTTCTCTCCTCCTTTTAGTTTTATAATCTTACTTAAATTTTTTCTTGACGGCAAGTATATTGTTGATTAAGGTTACGTCAAATAGCGAAAGGGGCCGAGAAATGAAAAGAGTCATTTTTTCTTTATTACTCATGCTTCTTCTTGCTGCCTGTGCAACTACAAAAATTGCCGTTTTAAAGACAACAGAGGTTAAGTTTAGTAGATACAGCCGTGTAGAAATACCTGATTTTTCAGTAAAAACATCCTTAATTGTGCCTAAAGAGGTCTTACAAGCAATTCCCGATCAAATTGCTGCTCAGTTGACCAAAGAGCAACTTTTCACCTACATAATGCGTCATTCTACTCCTTGCCAAGAGCGGGTGTTGGTTATAAAGGGAGTGGTTACGCAGTATAAACCAGGGAGTCGGCTTAAACGAGGATTAACCTTTGGTATTGGTCAAGTTGGAGCAGGCTTTGTTATTGTAAGGATTACATTCTTTGATAAGGAAAGTAATCAAAAAATAGCTGCATTGGATGTAAAGGGTCAGGTAAATTGGGGAATAACTGGTGGCAGCCTTAGGACTTGTTATAAAACAATTGCCAAAGAAGTAGTTAATTTTATTAAGTTTTATTATTGATTTCGCTTTGTTGGCTCTGGAGGTATTTCATCTGACTGCCAGATGTATCATTCTATCTAATTTATGGAAACCTTTTTCCCTTCCAAGACGCAATCATAATTATAACACCTCCACTTGCTTAGCGGTCAATGCCAAGCCCTGCGGGTGGGCTTCGGCCAGCCTTGACCACTTAACAAGGCCTTGGCGTATAATTTCTGTAAGTAATGAGGAAGGGAAATTGACTTTATTTTACATTAATTTTTGCGGAATATTATAAATCAATCGCGGATTTTGGGTCTTCATTGACAACTATCATTCTTTGCTTTAAAAAAAGAATATGCATGTATCTAAGTGGATGGTCAAGGATGTTATTACGATTAACAAGGAAGCGGATATAAAAGAGGCTATTCGCCTAATGGAAAAGTATTCTATCCGTCACCTGCCGGTAGTAGAGGGAGATCAATTTTTAGGGCTGGTTACAGAAGGAGACCTGCGCCAGTTGCTTATTCCGGCCATATTAGAAGAAATTAAGGTCAAAGATGTGATGATTACTGATCCAATAACGGTTACCCCAGATACAGATATAGAGACCGCGGCTACCTTGATTTATACCTATAAGATTGGCGGATTGCCTGTCGTAGATGACGGTAAACTTGTAGGTATTTTAACAAGTACAGACATCTTAAGGGCCTTTGTTGAAATTATGGGTATCCTTACGGCTGGTTCGCGTCTAGATGTGGTGATTAGGGATGATCCTGTGGCCTTTAAAGAAGTTTATAACATCATCCATCGGCATAAGGGACGAATTGTAAGTTTGGGCATACTCCCTGATGAGAAGGAAACAATTTATTCATTTCGCCTAGAAAGGTGTGATTTAGAGCCAATTGTAGAAGAGCTTATTAGTCAGGGTTATAAGGTCGTTGCTAATTTTCCTTAAAAATCATGCATTGGCAACCAAACGAATTTGTTCTTCTTGTTTCCCCTGAAGGAAAGCGTCTTTTAGTCAAAGTTGAGGATAAGCGCTTTAGCACCCACCACGGGGAGATTGATTTAAGCAAATTGCAAGAGACAAAGCCGGGTGAGGCCGTTTTTACCCATAAAGGGGTACCTTTTCTTACACTTAAACCGACCCTTTATGATTTTATCCACCGTCTTAAACGCCGCACCCAGATTATCTATCCGAAGGAATTGGGTTATATTTTGATGCGTTTAGGTATTGGGCCTGGCAGCCGGGTAGTAGAATGTGGGGCCGGCAGTGGAGCCCTTACCATGACCCTAGCTTGGTGGGTGAGGCCAAACGGAAAGGTATTTACCTATGAGCGGGAAGAGCGCTTTGCTAAACTATGTTTGGAGAACCTAAGTTGGGCTGGACTTAAGCCGTGGGTAGAACTGAAACTGCGGGACATAGGGGCAGGTTTTGATGAACGAGATGTGGATGCTGTGTTTTTGGATGTGCGAGAGCCTTGGTGTTATCTTAAACAGGCGTGGGAGGCATTAAGAGGTGGCTGTGTGTTAGGGATTCTTGTTCCCACCACCAATCAGGTTAGCGAGGTGTTAAGAGGATTTGAAGAAGTGCCGTTTACTGATATAGATGTATTAGAGATACTTTTACGCCGGTATAAACCCGTGGCCGAAAGGTTACGTCCATTTGATCGCATGGTTGCCCATACAGGATATCTCATTTTTGCCCGTAAGGTATTGGGAAAGTAGGACATGGAAGAAAAACTACCTTCTTTATTGCGTTGCTTCTTTGATTGTCTCCCTTTTGATGGCTTAGAACCCTTGGCTAAAGCGATAAGTGCCCTTGTTTATCCTTTTTTGACGCAGCGCCGCAAAATCGCTATGGCCAATTTGGACTTGGCCTTTAGAAACAAGCTGTCCAGGATAAAAAAGGATAGGATTCTTAAATACAACCTTTTTTGCTTCAGCCGAAATGTGTTAGAACTGGGCAAGGTGGCATTTTTATCTCCATCTGTCTGGCTACCTCGCTGGGAGATTGAGGGAGAGGAACACCTAAAGGCTGCTTATTTAAGAGGCAAGGGGGTAGTAATGGTTAGTGCTCATATGGGCAATTTCCCTTTGATGGTTACCCTATTTGCTCTTAAAGGGTATAAGATGGCCGTAGTGGCTAAGGTGCCTCAAAAGGGTATAGGCAGAAAGGTGATTCAACTGTTTGAACAAAGATTTGGCATTAGGTTTGTCCATGCCCGTGAGAATAAAAAGGCCGCCTTTGCTTGTGTCAAACACCTAAGAAAAGGTGGTGTTGTCTTTGTCCAACTTGACCAGAATGCGCCTCAGCACAAGGCGATGATTGATTTTTTTGGATATCCTGTGCCTGTTCCTCGTAGCCCTGCTGTTTTGGCCCAAAAGACAGGGGCAGCTATTATTCCAGTCTTTGCCTTCTGTAAACCAGGCTTAAGACATAAGGTGATATGTGAGCCTGAAGTGAAGATAAAGGCTACAGATAACGAAAGGGACATTTGGCGGAGATTAACCCTTCTTACTCAAATTATTGAAAAATATGCCACCCTTTATCCTGAACAGTGGTGGTGGTGGCACCGTCGGTTTAAGGAGCATATTGATTATAAAAGGCTTTAACTTGGTTTAAATATCAATCCTGCCAAAGGTGACAAAGTCAAACTTAAAGAGTAAGAAAAACCATGGGCTGGGATGTCCTCACTTTTTACTTTTCCCCAATTACCTAAGTTGCTTCCGCCATAATAAGCCGAGTCGCTGTTAAAAATCTCTGTATACACCCTTCTTTCTGGTACACCAATCCGATAATGAAAACGGGGCACAGGCGTTAGGTTTAAGACACAGATAAGATAATCATTCCCTGCCTTTCTGATATAGGAAAACACCGAATGATTGCTGTCGTGGCAGTCTATCCACTGGAATCCATGCGGGATATGATCTTCCTGCCACAAAGGCGGATTTTTCAAATAAAGCTGGCACAGATCCTTTAAAAAACGGTTAAATGCCTTGCGGTCAGGATCAGTTAAGAGGTGCCAATCCAGACTGCTATTGTAATCCCACTCCCTTTCTTGGGCCAGTTCACTGCCCATAAAGAGCAGTTTTTTCCCAGGATGCGTGTACATATAGGTGAAAAGGGCGCGCAGATTGGCCAGTTTTTGCCACTTATCCCCAGGCATCTTTTGATAAAGGCTGCCTTTTCCATGCACAACCTCGTCATGGGAAAAGGGCAGAATGAAATTTTCAGAGTAGGCATAAAGTAGGGAAAAGGTCATCTGGTTATGATGCCACTTGCGGTAAATAGGGTCTTTGGAGAAATAGCTAAGGGTGTCATGCATCCAGCCCATATTCCATTTAAACCCAAAGCCCAGTCCACCTAGATAAACCGGCCGTGATACCCCTGGCCAGGCCGTTGATTCCTCGGCTACGGTAAAGCAACCTGGACACTGAGCGTAAATCTGCTGATTTAATTCCTGCAAAAAGGCAATGGCCTCTAGATTTTCGTTTCCGCCATATTTATTAGGAATCCACTCCCCTGGTTTTCTACTATAGTCCAGATAAAGCATAGAGGCCACGGCATCTACCCGCAGGCCGTCAATGTGATATTCCTTTAGCCAAAAGAGGGCATTGGCGATCAAGAAGTTTTTTACTTCATTACGACCAAAGTTAAAGATAAGTGTGCCCCAATCTGGGTGTTCTCCCAATCTAGGATCGGCATGTTCATAAAGGGCCGTGCCGTCAAACAGACGCAGGCTGTAATCGTCTTTTGGAAAATGTCCTGGTACCCAATCTAAGATGACACCAAGACCTGCCTGGTGGCACTTGTCCACAAAATAGCGAAAGTCATCTGGGGTGCCATAGCGGCTGGTAGGGGCATAATAGCCACTTACTTGATAACCCCAGGAAGCATCATGGGGATGTTCCATAATCGGCAAGAGTTCAATGTGGGTAAAGCCAAGTTTTTTTGCATAAGTTGGCAATGCTTCGGCCAGTTCCCGGTAGGTTAAAAAACGATTGTCTTCGCCCCGGCGCCATGAGCCTAGATGGACTTCATAGATATTTAATGGCTCTTTATACCAATCCTTTTTTTTCCTTTCTTCCATCCAAGCGGCGTCATGCCATTCATACTTGCCTAAATCCCAGATGATGGAGGCCGTTTTAGGTCGTACCTCCATAAAAAAGGCAAAGGGATCAGTCTTGATACGTAAATGTCCTTCTTTGGTCTTGATTTCATACTTATAAAGAAGTCCTTCTTTTAAATCAGGGATAAAGATTTCCCAGATGCCACTTGGACCCAAAACCCGCATCGGATAGATACGACCATCCCACCTATTAAACTCACCGATGACACTGACACGCAGCGCATTTGGTGCCCAAACGGCAAAGGACACTCCTTTTATTCCCTCATGTACGCACGGATGAGCTCCAAGTTTTTTATAGATTTCCCAGTGTTTGCCTTCACCATAAAGATAAGTATCCATTTCTCCTAAAGTAGGCAGGAAACGATAGGGATCCCTTCTTTCCCAGATGCTACCATCAGAAAAATAGAAACGATGTTTATAGTCGAAAGGCCATGTTTTTTCTATAAAGATGGCAAATAGTCCCTTGGGATGGATTTTTTCCATTAAATAGATTTCTTCTCCAACAACCAGTTCGGCCTTTATTGCCTCTGGATGAAAGGCCCTGATGATTGCCCCTCCATTTGCTGGATGTCTACCGAGGACATAATGCGGGTCGTGATGTTCTCCCTTTACCAGCCTTTCTATATCTTCAGTAGTAAGACCAAAGGCTAAATTTACCCTCATAGCTTTCTTAACACCCTTTGTTTTTTCTTTTTACGCTTGGGTGGACGCCGTGATGGCCCTTTTTTGACCGGGCTAATTGGATGTAGTCCTTCCTCCTCATCCTCTCCTATTCCCTTAACTTCCATATAATAAGCCATCTCTAGTTTAGGTAAAAACTCTTGGGCTAAGATAGCGGTAGCCCGGTGTCTTTCGGCAAAGTCTATGATTTCTCTATCCGAGGTAATTACAACTACATTATGATCCCTTTGTATCAAGCGTTTAATCACATCATCTGCCTTTTCGCCTAGGCCAGAATAAATGACCGTAATTCCCTTTACCTTCTTCTTTTGCAACGAAAGGTGAAAGGACTTTTCACCGTCAAAGACCACCGTAATCTTGTGATGCTTTAGTCGCCGGTAGACTTCTAGATACTCCAGAAGAGCCTCACGACCGGCCTCCAAACTTTCAGCCTCGGCCGCCCGAAAGACCGGCGATTGGCGGATAAGGTTATAGCCGTCAATGATTAACTGCATCTTCTATCCCGCAATTTTCTCTACAATACGTTTCAGATCTTCTTCTGAATAGAAGTTAATTTGAATCACGCCGCCCCGTTTTTTTGGACTAATCTTTACCTTTGTTTCCAAAGCCTCTGTTAGCCTTTCTTCTAGGTCTAAATAAATCGGTTCTTCTTTTTTAGGTTTAGCCGTTTTCTTTAACTGCTGCGAGCGTCTTTCTACTTCCCGCACAGATAATCTTTTTTTAATAATTTCATTTCTTAAGGCCAATTGCTGTTCTAAAGGCAGGTTTAAAAGGGCGCGGGCATGTCCCATGGTGAGACGGCCTTGGTTTAAGTCTTCTTTTATTATACTGGGCAATTGCCTGAGGCGGAGGATATTTGCCACAGTCGCCCGGTCTTTACCTACTCGTTTGGCGATCTCTTCTTGGGTAAGGTGAAACTCAGTCATGAGCCGATAATAGGCCTCTGCCTCCTCTAGCGGGGTAAGATCCTGCCTCTGCAGGTTTTCAATGAGGGCCATCTCTAAACGCTCAACCTCAGTAATATCCCGCCGTACAATGACTGGTACTTCCTTAAGGCCAGCCTGCCTAGCGGCTTCAAGCCGTCTTTCCCCGGCGATCAGTTCATAGCCATCTTCGGTCGGGGTAACGATCAAGGGCTGTAAGATGCCTTTTTCCTTAACCGAGGCCAGCAGTTCTTTAAAACTGTTGTCCTCTGGATCAACCTGGAGGCGGGGTTGATACCGATTGGGGCGTATCCTTTTTAAGGGACACATAAAATACTCTGTCTCAGGCTCCTCTGAAAAAAGGGCATCCAATCCCTTACCTAGTCCTAATTTTTTTCCCATGCCTAACCTCGGTTACGTTTTAAAAATTCTATGGCCAATGCCTGGTAATGCTGTGCTCCTTTGCATTTGGCATCATATAGAAAGATAGGCAAACCATGACTAGGGGCCTCACTTAAACGCACATTGCGTGGAATAACAGTTTCAAAGGTATAATCTTTAAAATGTTTTCGCACTTCCTTTTCTATCTGAAACGAAAGGCTATTTCTCTTATCAAACATTGTAAGGACAAAGCCTTCTATCTTAAGTCTTGGATTGGTGCGTTGTTTGACAAGCTTGATTGTTTTTAAAAGCTGGGCCAGACCCTCTAGGGCATAATATTCACACTGAATAGGAATAAGCACTGTATCAGCGGCCGTAAGGGCACTGATGGTAATCAGACCTAAAGAGGGAGGGCAGTCCAAAAAGATAAAATCATAATCTGAGCGCAAATCAGAAAGACATTCATGTAGTTTGTACTCTCGGCGGGGTAAAGAGAGAAATTCTACTTCTATACCTGCAAAATCAGGGGCAGAGGGCAGACAGAAAAGTCCTTTTACAACTGTAGTCTTTATTGCTTCTTTTGGCAGAATGTCCTGGGTGAGGACGTCATAAAAGGTAGGATTGCCAGAGATGCCCAAACCGCTACTTGCATTGCCTTGGGGATCACAGTCTACTAACAATATCCGTTTACCTGCCAAAGCCAGAGCTGCACCTAGATTAATTGCTGTTGTCGTCTTCCCCACTCCTCCTTTTTGATTGGCAATGGCCACCATCTTTCCCATGTTCAAACAAATACCATATTAACCCGGTTTAGGCAATTCAATGTTTCATGTGGAACAATTTTATAATTATCCTAAAATCCGCGATTGCCCTTCAAGAAACTCCAGAAGTATGCCGTAAAACATTTTTTTAAAAAACATTTTTCACCTAAAAGGTGAGAAAACATATATCTTTTCCTCAAACCCAATTATAGCGCCTCCGCTCGCTTAGCGGTCAAGGGCAAGCCCGCAGGGCGCTGCCTGCCCAAAGGGCAGGTCGGAGCAAGGGTAGCGAGCGGAGACCCTTGACCACCTAACGAGGCCTTGGCGTATAATTTACTTTAAGTAAGGAGGAAGGGAAACTCATCAGTGTTTGGGGATACTATAAATCAATCGCGAATTTTGGGTTATTGACCCTCTTGCCAAATCTTTATAGCGTGCTTATGTTTTTGCCTGAGGTTAAATTTTGAAAAAGGAGGATAAACAATGGCAAAGGCAGTGGGAATTGATCTTGGGACTACGAACTCCGTTATTGCCGTGATAGAAGGAGGGAAACCTAAAATAATCCACAACGCTGAAGGTGCTCGTTTAACACCTTCTGTGGTGGCCTTTACCAAGGATGGTAAGCGTTTAGTAGGACAGGTGGCCAAACGCCAGGCCATTTTGAACCCTGAACGCACCATTTATTCAGCCAAACGGTTCATCGGCAGACGTTGGGGTGAGGTAGATGAAGAGAGTAAGATGGTTTCCTATAAGGTTGTGCGGGGGCCAAATGATACGGTACGTTTTGAAATAGATGGTAAGCTTTATGCCCCAGAAGAAATCTCGGCGATGGTTTTACGGAAGTTAGTGGAGGATGCTTCTGCTTATCTAGGCGAGAAGGTGAAAGATGTGGTGATTACTGTTCCAGCCTATTTCAATGACGCCCAACGGCAGGCAACCAAAGACGCAGGCACCATTGCTGGTCTTAATGTCTTGCGCATTATCAACGAACCAACGGCCGCGGCCCTAGCCTATGGTGTGGATAGGGCTAAAAACGAGAAGGTTTTGGTCTTTGACTTGGGAGGAGGAACATTTGACGTTTCCATTTTAGAGGTAGGGGAAGGTGTATGTGAAGTGCTATCTACATCTGGTGATACCCACCTAGGTGGTGATGACTTTGACAAGCGTATTGTAGACTGGCTGGCCGATGAGTTTAAGAAAGAACACGGTATTGATTTAAGGCAGGATAGGCAGGCCCTACAGCGGCTCTATGAAGCGGCGGAAAAGGCTAAATGCGAACTTTCTAGTACCTTAGAGACCGAGATTAATTTGCCTTTTATCACTGCCGATGCTAATGGCCCGAAACACTTGCAAATGACCTTAACTAGGGCCAAGTTTGAGCAGCTCGTGGATGATCTTATTAAGAGGTGTCTTGGTCCGGTAAAACAGGCCCTGGCAGATGCCAAACTATCCCCGCAGGATATTGATGAAGTTTTGCTTGTGGGTGGAAGTACACGTATTCCTGCCGTGCAGCAGTTGATTAAAGATTTCTTTGGTAAAGAGCCTAACAAGGGTATTAATCCAGATGAGGCCGTTGCCTTAGGTGCAGCCATTCAGGCAGGCATTATCCAGGGTGAAGTAAAAGAGGTTGTCTTGTTGGATGTTACACCCCTTTCCTTGGGTGTGGAAACCTTGGGTGGTGTTATGACTAAGATTATTGAGCGTAATACGACTATTCCTGTAAGGCGCAGTCAGATTTTTACGACGGCCGAAGATAATCAGAGTGCAGTGGACATCGTGGTCTGTCAAGGTGAAAGACCGATGGCCAGAGACAACCGTATTCTGGGCCAGTTTAGGCTGGAAGGCATCCGGCCGGCACCAAGAGGTGTGCCTCGGATTGAGGTTACCTTTGACATAGATGTCAACGGTATCCTGCATGTAAGTGCCAAAGACCTGGATACGGGCAAAGAACAGAAAATTACTATCACCGGTGCCTCCACGCTGGATAGGAATGAAGTAGAGCGGATGGTAAAAGAGGCCGAGATGCACGCAGAGGAAGATAGGCGTCGGAAGGAAGAGGCCGAAACCAGAAACCAGGCCGACAACTTGGCCTATCAGGTAGAAAAGACCTTGCGTGAATTGGGAGATAAGGCACCAGCGGCGGAAAAGGCCCGGTGCGAGCAGCTTATTCAGGAGATTAGACAGGCAATTAAAGAGAATGCGCCAATTGATAAGATTAAAAACTTAATGAACGAACTTCAGCAGACAGCCTACAACCTGAGTTCTCAGGCATATCAACAGACTACGGGTACATCAGGGGCAGGGACACCGCCTCCAGGTGGAAGTGCACCTAAAGGTGATGATGTTATAGACGCTGAATATAAAGAGGCAAAATAAACTACAGAATATAATATTTACTGGCTGATTTTCTTCTTACACCTTAGGCAGGTCTGAAAGAGATAGACCTGCCTTTTTATTTAAAAATTTACTCAAACTTAACTACCGCTTTAGGATGGGTGACTACCATTACAGGAGAGGCAGCACGGAGGCTGACTTGTTCTACGGCACTACCTATGTACCATTTGTTATCCTTTTCCTTTGTATGGGAGCCCATGATAATCAAATCAATTGCATTTTCTCTTGCATATTTCAAAATCTCAATGTAGGGCATATTACCCTCCCATACAGTCACTTTCGTTTTACACGTAAACCCCTGGGCCGTTTCTTGACACATTGTTTGCAGTTTTTTCTTTTTTTCTGCCATTGCGTTTTCCAGTTCCATTTGGGTGTAATATCCATGCGGAACAGGTAACATATGAAAGACATGTAGTTCTGATTGATATTTCTGGGCAAGTTTAACCCCAAACTTAAAGGCATGTTCACATGTCTTAGAAAAATCCATACATACCATTACTTTTTTGAAGTTAAGCCTCTCTTTAGGGATAAATTGATTAACCACCATTACTGGACAGTGAGCACGCATGATCACGGCTTCTAGGGTTGAACCTATTTTATTTGTCGTGCGGGCTACACCTTTTTCTTCTGCCTTACCTGCATGAGGGCCCATAACGATTAAATCCACATTCTTTTGTCTTGCCCAGCGTAAAATTTCCATCCAAGGGAAGCCTGCTCTTACTCTGATTTCATATTTGCCATAAGGTTTTAATGCCCCTCCGCACTTCTTATCCAATGTGTCTTTTACCTTTTGGATGTATTCAGTTGTAGCCACCGTTTCTTCTCCTGTTTCAAAATCCACGACAAACTGCCGATGGCGTCCAGAATATTTGGATTCTAACACATGGATAATAAAAAGCTGCGCCTCATTTTGTTTGGCTATCTCTAAAGCAGTTAACACTACGGCGTCACATGCCTCTAAAAGATCCGTTGCCGTTAATACCTTGGAAAACATTTCAACCCCCCTCAGTCTATTTTCCCTTATCTTTTCAAAATCATATATGAAAGTCAAGGGGAATTATTACATCTTTCTAGTTTTGGATATCTTTTCTGTTTCCCCAGCCCTGAGGCTGTTTGAAAATTAAACATTGATCCAAATTTCTCTTTCCTCCTGACTTAAAGTAAATTATACGCCAAGGCCTCGTTAGGTGGTCAAGGGGCTCCGCTCGCTACCCTTGCTCCGACCTGCCCTTTGGGCAGGCAGCGCCCTGCGGGCTTGCCCTTGACCGCTAAGCGAGCGGAGGCGCTATAATTATGATTGGGCCTTGGAAGGAAAAAGTCTCCACAAATTACATAGAATTATGCGGTTAACTATATTTTTCAAACAGCCTCTCCCAGCCCTTGTCATTCCTTAGTCCATGCGCTAGAATGGGCTGCAATTTAGAAAAGTCTCAGGAAAAATGGTGCACAAGAACATCCTTTCCCTTATTGGCAATACGCCTATTGTAGAAATTTGTAAGTTAAATCCCAATCCTCAAGTAACTATCCTTGCCAAGCTGGAGATGTTTAATCCTGGCGGTTCTATAAAGGACCGTGTTGCCCTAGCAATGATTGAAGGGGCAGAAAAAAAGGGGGAGCTGACCAAAGATAAAATTATCATTGAGGCCACCAGTGGTAATACCGGTATCGGTCTGGCCATGGTGGCCGCGGTTAAAGGATATAAGCTAATCCTCGCTATGCCTGAATCAGTTAGTCTGGAGAGAAGACGTATCTTAAGGGCCTATGGGGCTGAGCTCTTACTTACGCCTGCCCATTTAGGAACAGATGGAGCGATTGAAAAGGTTTATCAATTGGTAAGAGAACACCCAGAAAAATATTATCTCACTGACCAGTTTAACAATCCCTTTAACTGGCAGGCCCATTATTATGGGACGGCCGAAGAAATCTGGCACCAGACAGAAGGAAAAGTGGACATGGTTGTGGTGGGCCTTGGTACTACTGGCACGGCCATGGGTATTTCCAAACGGCTCAAGGAATATAAACCTGAGGTTGAGATTGTTGGTGTAGAGCCCTATCCACAGGAGCGCATACAGGGTTTAAAAAACTTAAAAGAATCCTATGTGCCTGGAATTTATGACAAGCGTCTTTTGGACGAAAAAGTAAATGTCCACCTAGAAGATGCCATAAAGACGGCAAGACGTCTGGCCAAGGAAGAGGGTATCTTAGTAGGAATGAGTGCTGGTGCGGCTATGTATGCGGCCATCCAGAAGGCAAAAGAACTTAAAAGTGGTATTATTGTTGTTATTTTCCCTGATGGGGGTGAGCGCTATTTAAGCACTTCCCTTTATATGGAAAAGCCAACCTTGACTACCCGTCTTTACAATACCCTTACACGCAAAAAGGAATTTTTGCGTCCATTAAGACCAGGGGAAGTGAGCATTTATTCCTGTGGGCCTACAGTGCATGATTTGCCTCATTTAGGGGTATGTCGTCGGTTAGTGGTGGCTGATTTGCTTAAACGTTATTTGGAATATAAGGGGCTTAAAGTCAAACATGTAATGAATATTACTGACATTGATGATAAGACAATTGCCAAGGCCTTTCAAGAAGGGAAATCCCTTAAAGAGCTTACCCAATTTTACACCCAAGCCTTTTTAAAAACAGCAGAGATTTTAGGCATAAAGCCGGCTGATTACTATCCTTTAGCCAGCGAGCATGTACCAGAGATGATTGCCATCACGCAAAGACTCATGCAAAAGGGTTTTGCCTATGAGAAGCATCATTCTATCTATTTTGATATTTCCCGCTTTAAGGAGTACGGTAAACTTTCCCGTATCAATCTAGATAAGATAAAGGTTGGGCTTACGGTTGACCTTGATAGCTATGAAAAAGAAAACCCCCGGGATTTTACCCTCTTTAAACGCTGCACTCTTCAGGAACTCAAGGCAGGGATTTATTATGACACGACGTGGGGGAAAGTAAGACCTGGTTGGCATATTGAGTGTGTGGCCATGGCCATGAAGTATCTGGGTGAAACGATAGATATTCATACTAGTGGCAAGGACCTCATTTTCCCGCATAACGAAAATGAGATTGCTATTGCCGAGGCCCTTACGGGTAAGCCTTTTGCTCGGTACTGGATCCATAGTGAACTTGTCTTTGTAGACGGGAAGAAGATGTCCCGTTCTAGTGGTAACTACATTACCGTAGATGATCTCCTTAAAAAGGGTTATACAGGTAGGGAAATTAGATACTTCCTTCTGGCCACCCATTACCGCAAACCCCTGCAGTTTTCTTATGCCGGTTTAGAAGCAGCAAGACAGAGCCTAAACCGCCTCCAAAACTTCATTTTTACCCTTCATGCCTTACCACCTGGCCCTTCGTGGAGGCAGCGAGAAGAAGAAATTGCAATCCTAAAACAGGCCTTTACTAAGGCCTTAGATAACGATTTAAATATTTCAAGTGCCTTGGCGGCATTGTTTAATTTTGTGCGCAAGACAAACGCTACTTTAAGTACCCAGGGATTAAGTGAAGCCGATAAAGAGGCCATTTTAAAGACACTGCAAGAGTTAAATGCTGTCTTAAATGTCCTTGTCTTTACTCTTCCAGAGGTAGACCCAGAGGTGTTTACCCTTATTAAAGAAAGAGAAAGGGCGAGAAGGCAAAAGGACTGGAAGAGGGCAGACAAGATAAGGATGCAGCTGGCAAAAATGGGTATTGAACTCATAGATACTCTCCAAGGAACGATTTGGCGGAAAAGACATGATAAAAATTTATCTTAAACCCGACCTAAAACCTTCCTTTCATCCCTGGATTTTCGCTCCTCAGATTGAAAGGATAGAGGGAGATGCCTTTAAAGGGATTCCTTGTGAGGTCTTTTATCAAGGCCGTTTTTGGGGTGTAGGCTATTACAACCCCCGGACTTATATCGCCGTGCGCCTAATAAGCCGAAAAAAGATTGATTGGACAAAAGAAGCGTTTTTAGAACGACGGTTAAAGATGGCGGCCGAAAGGCGTAAATATCTCATGCCTGCCCATACAAATATGTTTCGCTTAGTCAACAGCGAAGGGGATGGCCTACCAGGGTTAATTGTAGACAAATACGATAAGATTTTGGTAATCCAATGTCTGACTGCAGGCATAGATCGGATGCGAGAAAAGATTGTTGCTCTCTTACAAAAAATCTTTCAGCCGGTCAGTATCTATGAAAGAAGTGATAGCCGGACACGCATCACCGAAGGCCTTAGTTTTAGAAAGGGTGTTGTTACCGGAAGGCCATTGCCAGAGGTTGTTATCGGAGAAGAATATGGACTTAAATTTGCTATTGATATACAAGAAGGCCATAAAACGGGCTTTTATCTGGATCAAAGGGAAAACCGAGCCCTTTTGGGTAAGGTGGCAAGAGGTAAAAGCTGGCTTAATTGCTTTGCCTATAGCGGTGCTTTTGGCATCTATGCCTTGGCTGGAGGGGCAAAGGCGGTAGTCAATGTTGAAACCTCTTTAAAGGCCAAAGAACTCTGGCAAGAAAACTTACGCCTTAACCAACTTCCAGCCAAAAACACCCAATTTATTTGTGAGGATGTGTTTTCTTTTTTAAAACACTCACGGCAACGGTTTGATGGTCTGGTGCTTGATCCTCCTGCCTTTGCCCGCCGCAAAAGGGAAATGGCCGGAGCAAAAACAGGCTATCTTGAACTTCATGCTAAGGTTGCCAAACGGGCCAAAAAAGAGGCCTATCTCTTTACCTTTTCCTGTTCCCAGGCCATCACCAAGGAACTATTTAGCCAGCTCGTGCAGGAAGGTCTTAATAAGGCTGGCCGTGAAGCAATTGTCCTCCAACACCTCTATCAAACTTCGGATCACCCTGTAAATCTCTTTCACCCAGAGGGGGAGTATCTAAAAGGATTGTTTTTACAGCTGCCTTAGCGCTTGACTTTCCTTGGTTTACCCGGTATAAAGCAAGATAGAGGGGGTGCTACGCCGGTGGTATCTCCTCACATAAAGCCTCTGCTGAATCTTTTGCATGGCCTTCTTCCGCTTTTCAGCAGAGGCTTTTTCTAGGAGAAGAATATGACACAGGACGAAGAAAAGGTATTAAAGGTAGCCAAAGAAATAGTGGTTAAATTCATTGAAATGGGCAGACTTTCCCCAACAGGTTTCCCTGAGTGTTTTAAAAAGGTCTATCAAACGATTAAAGAGACCGTAGAAGGCGAGCAGGAAAAAGAAGATTGATGCACCGCTTGCGGTTAGAGAATGTAGGGGTAATTTTAGTCAGGCCAGCCATTGCTGGGAATATTGGGGCCACGGCTAGGGTAGTAAAAAACTTTGGTCTTAGTTCTTTCATTTTAGTTGATCCCCAAGCTTCTCCTTCCCATCCAGAGGCCATTGCCCGGGCCTCAGGCGCCACCGATGTTTTAGAAAGGGTGATAGTCTATACCGATTTAGAAACGGCCTTGACCCCATTTCAATATGTAGTGGGTACAACCTGTAAAAAACGATACAAAAAGACCCGTTACTTTCCTAGAGAGATTGCCCCTCTCTTAACAGCCATTTCCCAGCAAAATAAGATTGCCCTGCTTTTTGGGCCAGAAAGGACGGGTTTAACCAATGCCGATCTTTATTATTGTCATACTCTTATCACTATCCCAACCGCTCCCGCTCATCCCTCTTTAAACCTTTCTCACGCCGTGGCCGTGGTGATATATGAACTTTTTTGTCAAGCGATGGGGGGAGGGGTCTCCTGGTCTATGCCTCCTTTAGCCACAGCTGCTCAACTGGAGGCAATGTATAAGCACCTTATGCAATCGCTAAGCAAGATTGGCTTTGTCTTAGGCGGAGAAAATGGGCATACCTATCGGGTGTTAAAGCGGCTTTTCAGTAAGATTCCCTTAACCGAAGCCGATGTAAGGATTATACGGGGTATATGTCGGCAAATTGATTGGTTTTCTCAGCAAAAATAGCTTTGAAATCTTTAAACAAAAGTGGTAGAATGGAGGAAGCAATGCCAATAAGAATAGCGGTGATAGATGGATACGGTGGAGGTATAGGCAGCACCGTCGTCAAGAGGCTTAAAGAAGAATATGGAGAAGAGATAGAAATTATCGCCTTGGGGACAAACGCCATTGCAACGGCACAAATGATGAAGGCAGGGGCAAATAAGGGGGCAACAGGTGAAAATGCCATTGTTTTTAATGCCTCCCAAGTAGATGTCATTATCGGTTCTTTAGGCATTATGTTGGCCTATGGCATGATGGGTGAAGTTACACCCAAGATGACGGAGGCGATTGCGGCCAGTCCTGCCCGTAAACTGCTCTTGCCATTAACACAAGAAAATGTAGAAATTGTAGGGATAAAAGAAGAGCCTTTACCCCATTTAGTGGAAAAGATTGTAAAAAAACATATAAAGGAGTGGATGGAAAATGTGTGAAGCTTCTGCCTATTTAGTTAAAGATGGAAAGGAGGAGTTATTTTTGGAGGCCGTAGATATCCTAGAGCCAGAGGGGGACAAGCTTAGGCTTGTGAATATCTTTGGAGAACAGAAGATCATTAAGGCGAAGATCAAACGCATGTCCTTGGTGAATCATAAAATTATTTTAGAGCCAGAGGAGGAAAAATAATCATGGCCAAAATTTTAGTGGTAGACGATGAAGAGCATATTCGTATGCTCTATGAGGAGGAATTAAAAGACGAAGGTTATGAAGTAGCCACAGCGGCCTCAGGCAAAAATATCTTAGAGCTGATAGAAAAGGAAAAACCAGATTTAATTATCCTAGACATCAAGATGGCCGATTGTAACGGATTGGATGTATTGCAAGAGATCAGAAATAATTATTACAATCTGCCGGTTATTCTCTCAACGGCCTATGAAACCTACAAGAGCGACATTAAGTCTATGGCGGCCGATGCCTATGTGGTAAAGTCTTTTGATCTGACCGAGCTAAAAAATAAGATAAAGCAGTGTTTGGAGGCGCGGGTTTCGGTGGCAAAATAGGATGGCTTGTATTCGTGAGCTCTTAGAACAAAGGGAAGCGCAAATTCTTTCACCCTATGCTACCTTGAGTTCTAGGACACGCGGGCGAATCCGTCCGGAGCCTGAATGTCCGCTACGCATGGCCTTTCAACGCGATAGGGATCGTATTGTCCATTCTAAGGCCTTTCGCCGTTTAAAACATAAGACCCAGGTTTTTCTCTCTCCTACAGGGGATCATTACCGCACCCGTCTTACCCATACTTTAGAAGTGGCCCAGATTGCCAGGACTATTGCCCGGGCCTTAAGGCTAAATGAGGATTTAACCGAGGCCATTGCCCTAGGACATGATCTAGGACATACCCCCTTTGGGCACGCCGGTGAACAGGCCTTAAATGAAATTGTGCCTGGAGGCTTTTCTCACAACGAACAAAGCCTGCGCGTGGTGGATGTTTTGGAGAAAGAGGGAAGGGGGTTGAACCTTACCTATGAAGTAAGGGATGGTATTCTCAAACATGCAAAAGGAAGGGGAGAAATCATTCCGACCTTAGAGGAGAATAAGGCCTGCACACTAGAGGGACAAATAGTCCGCGTGGCCGACATCATTGCCTATATTAGCCATGACTTAGAAGATGCTATTCGGGCAGGGATTGTTAAAGAGAATGATATACCTCTTATGTGTCAGCAAATATTAGGGGAAACGCATGCGCGTCGTATTAACACGATGGTCACCAGTCTAGTTATGGAAACCCAGAAAAAGGAAGGAACAATCGCCATGGCCGAGGACGTATTAGAGGCCATGATTGTCTTGCGAGAGTTCTTGTTTGAGCGGGTTTATTATAACCCTGTCGTAAGAAAAGATTTTGAAAAGGCCAAACGTGTTATTACTGATCTTTACTTTAAATTTTTAGAAGATGAAGAGCTCTTTTTAAAGGAAAGTAAAAGTAAATATAGCATCATGCCTGAAAAGAGAGAACGGTTGGTCTGCGACTTCATTGCTGGTATGACCGATCGTTATGCCTTAAACCTGTATAAGCGTATCTTTCTCCCCAAACCTTGGATGATCCTTTAAGTTATACAATAAGCCCATCTTTAATCCTTACCACTCTCCCTGCCTTAGAGGCCATTTCTGGATCATGGGTGACCATAATGATGGTCTTACCCTCAGCGTGAAGTTGATGGAAAATGTCCATAATTTCTAGGGCCGTTTTTGTATCTAATTGGCCCGTAGGTTCATCGGCCAAGATAATTTCAGGCTCATTGATAAGCGCACGCGCAATGGCCACGCGTTGTTGTTGCCCTCCCGAAAGTTGAGAAGGTTTTTTCTTGGCGCAATCTGCCAGCCCCACCTTTTCTAAAAGTTGAAGGCCCCTTTTTTGGGGATGACTAATGTGTCTGTGGCTGTAAAGTATGGGAAGAAGGATATTTTCTATGGCCGTTAGGTATTCAATAAGGTAAAATTCCTGAAAGACAAATCCAATATAGGCATTACGGAACTCAGAAAGACGGTCATCATCTAAATTATCTATCCGTTCACCCATTAAAATATATTCCCCAGTTGTAGGCCGATCCATTAGGCCAATAATATTTAAAAGGGTGCTTTTACCTGAACCAGACACCCCCATGATGGCCAAAAACTCCCCTTTTTCTACCTCAAGGTCTATGCCCTTAAGTACTTCTATCCTTTTTTCGCCAAGGGTATAGACCTTTTTAACTTGATGTAGCTGAATTAAAGGCGGCATGTCTTTTTAAAGTTTCTTCTTTTTAGGTAGGATAAAATCAATAGCCACTGTATCTCCTTCTTTTAGTCCGGAAAGGATTTCTATCTTATCTTCTCCCTGAAGGCCGATCTTTACAGGCGTACGGATAAGTCTTTTCTTTTCTACATGATAAACAACAGGTTTGCCTTGCTCAAATTTTAGGGCGGTATTGGGAATTAAAAGGGCATTTTCCTTTTTTTGGGTAATGATCCGAGCATGGACTGTCATCTCAGGCCGGATAAACTTGACATCACCTGGAGAAACCTTAAAGATGGCCAGGTAATACACAATATTTTCCATAACCTTTGGCTCAGGATAAATAGTATGAATACGTCCCCTAAACCACTTTTCAGGATAGGCGTCTACATAATAACGCACTTCCGCTCCAGGTTTTACTACGCCAATGTCCGTTTCGTCCACATAGAGCCAGACTTCTAGCTTAGTAGGGTCTATCAAGGTAATCAGATTAGGGGCCGAGAGTCCAGCAACTACCGTTTCACCCTGCTGGGTAGAAACCTGGGATACATAGCCAGAGATTGGGGCATAAATACGGGTATAGGAAAGCCGAATCTGCAGGCTTTTTATCTTTGCCTTTTGGGCAGCGATTTGGGCAAACAGGGCCTTGCGCTTTTGTTTATATTCTTCCTGCAGGCGGGCCAAGGTTTTTTCTTCTGCCTCATAATTGGCCTTAGTAAGAAGATACTGTTTTTTTGCCCTATCTACATCATCCTGGGTAGTAAAATCCTGTTTTAAGAGTCTTTTTTCCCGCTCCAGGTTAATGCGGGCGTATTCATATTCGGCCTTAGCGGCCTTGATTCTTGCTACCTGTTCTTTGATGCGTAAAGGATAAGTCTTTTCTACTAAATCTAGCTCGGCCTGAAGGTTTTTAAGTTCTGCCTTAGCGCTTTTTAAATTGGCCAAAATTTCCCGATCATCTATCTTGGCCAAAAGCTCTCCCTTTTTTACATAGTCTCCTACTTGGTAAGGGAGATAGGTCAAAAGCCCTGTGGCCCTAGTCCCTACCTTAACTAAGGCGCCTACCTGGGGTTTAACAATGCCCGTTTCCTCTACAAAAGCCGTCAGGGGACCGCGGACAACCTTGGCCGTCTTTAAGATTCTAGGTCTCTGTGGCCGCAAGTGTGGATAGAGGAAGATTGTTGATAGACAACCTAACAATAAGATAATAATGATATATTTTGGGGATCTTTTCATCTATTTCTCCCACAAGGAGTTTACAAACACGGCCTTTTCCAAGGCACTAATGGCCAGGTTATAATTTAGCATTTGATTAATGAGAGAGAGTTTACTTTCAGATAAATTGATCTCGGCCTCAATAAGGGAAATAATGTCTCCCTTGCCTACTTTATATTCGCCATAAGCCTGCTGATAGTTTACCTTGGCCTTTTTTACCAGTTGCTGGGCAATCTTTAACTTGGAAAAGGCAACCTCTAGATCTTTATAGGCCTGATAAACTTCTAGTCTGACTTGTCTCTTTACCTCTTCTAATTGAGCCTTGGCAGCCTTTAAGGCCCTTTTCTGCCCTGAAACGTGATAGTATCTGCCTGGGCCATTAAAAAAGATATAAGAAAGGCTAACCATTCCTATAGCTTCTTCTTCAGAAAAGTCAGGTTTTTGATCGTAGCGGGTATATCCTACTTGCAGGTCTAACTTGGGATAATATTCGCTCTTATAAGTCTTTATAGACATCTGAAGTTTTTTAAGCTCTAGTTCTTGCTTTTTCACTTCAGGCCGGTGGGCCAGGGCTTCTTTCTGTAAAAAAGGAAGGGAAACATTGAGCCAGTTGGTCTTTAATTTCCCTGCTAAATATACCCTTTTGTTTAAAGGCCAACCAATAAGGCTGTTTAAAGCGGCAATAGCCTTCTCTAAATCCTTTTGGGCACTAACGGTGTCCATCCGGGCGTTAATATATCTCACTTGGGCCTGGGTTACATCAGAACGCATGGCAATACCTACCTGCCTTCGGGCTAGGGCCAGGTCATAGTTTTTCTTGGCAATGGCCTCCGTCTCCTGGCAGGTTTTCAAGATCATCTCTTTAGCCAGGGCCGTATAAAAGGCCCTTTTGACCTCAAAGCATAGATTATTGATAATTGTCTCAATATCTGTCTTTGCCTGTTTTAAAGTGAAAAGGGCCTGCTTCCTTTGACTATAACGGTAGCCTCCATCAAAGAGGCGATATTTAAGGGTTAAGTCCCACGTATATTGGTTATCCCAAATACGCCCAGGACTGTAAAGAGAAGAAGTGAAGGTACGCTGGTAGGAGATGCCAGAAGAAAGAGTGGGAAGATAAGGATCAATAGTGGCCTTATAAAAATAACGCTCCTTTTTTTCTATTAATTGCTGGGCTTTTAGAGGAGGATAGTATTTTTGAGCCATTTTTAAGGCTTGTTCTAAAGTAAGGGCCTGGATAGAAGATAACCACAAAAGGCTAAGAATCAATGGAAAAAAGAAAAAAAGAGACTTTTTCATACCCTGTATGGATTAACTTTTTTGGCAAAGATGTCAAGGGTTTTAGGAGGAGAACTTCTTATTGCCTTTGCATTTCTTCAATTTGTGCTATATTTAAGTTTAATGAAACGATTTTTTAGATATGTTTTCTTCCTTTTTCTTGTGTGCATTTTAGGAATTGGAGGATGGCTTATTTACATCTTCTATTCCCTCCCTAGTATTAAGCACCTGGAAGACTACCGTCCTGCCTTGGTAAGCACCGTTTATGCCGATGATGGGCGGATCATGGGTGAATTTTTTGTGCAAAGGCGCTATTTTGTATCTTTAGATCAGATTCCTTCTTATGTTGTTAAGGCCTTTGTGGCGGCTGAGGACGAACGTTTTTATGAACACAAGGGGCTTGACTGGGTAGGCATTATGCGAGCCCTGATTAAGGACATTAAGGCCAGGGCCATTGTGCAAGGAGGAAGCACGATTACCCAGCAGACGGTAAAATCACTTCTTCTCACACCTAAACGCACCTTTACCCGTAAGGTTAAAGAAATGATTCTGGCCCATCAATTGGAGAAATATCTTACCAAAGAGGAAATTCTCACCATTTATCTTAACCAAATTTACTTTGGTCAGGGAGCCTACGGGGTAGAGGCTGCGGCTAGGGTATATTTTGGTAAGCATGTGTGGGAACTCAACTTGGCTGAAGCGGCCATGCTGGCAGGACTACCTAAAGGCCCCGCATATTATTCTCCCTATCATCACTTCAAACGGGCTAAGAAGAGGCAACATTATGTCCTGATGCGTATGGTAAAGTGTAAATTTATTGGCAAAAAAGAAGCAGAGATGGCTTATAAAATGCCCCTTCACTTAAATTCTTTAAATTATGATTATCCTAGTTGTGATTATTTTTTGGAATACATAAGAAGAAAGCTGATTAAAAAATATGGCCCTGAGGTAGTTTATAAAGGAGGACTTTCTATCTACACCACGGCCAGTATTGACATGCACCAAGAGGCACAAAGGGCCTTGCTTAAAGGTATTGCCGAAATAAGGGCTAGACATAAGCATAAACAGGATAATTCATCACCAGCGGATCAGATTCAAGGGGCCATTTTTACCCTAGAGAGAGGAACAAATTATATTAAGGTTATGTTAGGGGGTAGGGATTTTAGCGAGAGCAAATTTAACCGCGTTACGCAGGCTTATCGGCAGCCAGGATCGGCCTTTAAACCCATTATCTATGCTGCCGCCATAGATAAAGGCTATACGCCAGCTACATTAGTGGAAGACTATCCTATCATTTATATCTATCACCAGAAAGGGAAAATACGGGTCTGGCGTCCCCATAATTATGAAGAACGTTTTTTTGGCCGTATTACCCTTAGAGATGCGCTGGTGCACTCCCGAAACACCGTGACGGTGCGTTTGTTAAAAAAGATTGGTGTAAACTATGTTATTGCGTACGCCCGGCGCTTTGGCATTACAGCTCAGCTTACCCCTGATTTATCCCTGGCCCTGGGCAGTAGCTGTCTTTCCCTTTATCAACTTACCCGTGCCTTTTCTGTCTTTGCCAATGAAGGACAATATATAGAACCCATTGCCATTACGAAAATCGTAGATTTCCAGGGACATGTCCTAGAAGAAAATCAGCCCCAACCACAACCGGCCATTAGTGCTGAAACGGCCTATCTTATCACCAGTATTCTAAAAGATGTTGTCAAAAGGGGTACGGCCAGAAAGGTAAGGGCCTTAAAACGTCCGGCGGCGGGCAAGACAGGCACTACGAATAAATACACTGATGCCTGGTTTATTGGTTACACTCCTTATTTTATTACGGGCGTGTGGGTTGGCTATGATGACATGAAAAGCCTTGGGCGGGCGGAGACAGGTGGGAGGGCAGCTGCCCCAATTTGGCTCTATTTTATGCAACAGGCAGAAAAGGATTTGCCTGTTAAAGACTTTCCCATTCCTTCAGGGGTAATCTTTGCCAAAATTGACCCTCAAACAGGCTTCTTAGTGGACCCAACTGACCCAAATGGTCGCCTGGAGTGTTTTAAAAAGGATAATCTCCCTGCCAAAGAATCCCGGTTGGGTAAAAGGGAAAACTTGTTAGAAAAGATATACATGGAGGGAGATTTTTAGTGAATAAAAAAATGAAAGCAGCTTTTGCCCTTGATGTTGTTTATCTTTCTTCGGTTTTGAAACCTCCAGGGTGGGGATGTCTAAACCAACTAGAACTTGTATCCTACCATAAAAAAACCAAGTGCGGCTTTTAACAGAAAAGTCATAGCCATCGTAGTCAGAGTCTTTAGATAGGTCCGTCAAACCCAAGTCATACCTCACATCAATTAAAAACTGATTGACTTCAATGCCCCCTCCAAAGACCAGACCAAATTCGTAGGATTTCATGCCTTCAATACTCCCACTCTCCTTATAGTTGCTTCATAATGAGAACCTAGCTTAATTCCGGCAAACGGACCTGCATAGAAGAAGGGTTTTACAGGAGAGGCCTCAATAGGAATGTTAACCTTAGCTAAAACTGGAACTTCTAACATATGAACTCTATCTTTTTCATTTCCATAAGAAGGAACATTCAACTCTGCACCTTTCTGGACATATAAAATTTCTGGTTGGATAGAAAGGTATTCATTAACAGGGAACTCGGCAAAGCCGCCAATCTTAAACCCTGTGCGATAGTCTAAATCAACGCTTATACCTGAAGCACTTACACTTGCCTTTCCGTAACTCAGGCCTGTTTTAAGGCCAAATTTTGGGAAAAGATCTTGAGCAAAAGCATTTAGACTAAACAAACATCCGCCTCTTTTGTAAATTCTGTCCATTTACACCCTCCTCAATTAGTTTGTAACACATCCCCAGCCTGTCTTGTGATGGGGAAGAAATAGGAAAAGTCGATTAAATTGTCAAGAAGAAAAATATACCCAAAATCCGTAATTGCCCTCCAAGAAATCCCAGAAGTATGCCATAATAAAACAACTTTTTTAAAAATGCCTTTCACCTAATCATAATTATAGCGCCTCCGCTCACTTAGCGGTCAAGGGCAAGCCCGCAGGGCGCAGCCTGCCCTAAGGGCAGGTCGGAGCGAGCAAAGCGAGCGTAGACCTTGACCACTTAACGAGGCCTTGGTGTATAATTTTTGTAAGTAAAGAAGAAGGAAAAATCATCAATGTTTGCGGATACTATAAATCAATCACGGATTTTGGGATATAAGCGTTTCAACCTTAGTTTTAATTTTATAACAACCTTTCTATTTCTTTTACATCTTTGGCAATTTCTATACCTTCTTTAATTGCCCTTAAACGCTCTATTTCTTTTATCTGAGTTATGCGGGGGAAAAGTTTAATCCCTTCTAAACCAAACCTGAGCTTTAATCCCAGTTCAATGGCTTCAAGCAAGCCTTCTCTTATACCTTGCTGAATACCTTGTTGAATACCTTGCTGAATACCTTGTTGGATACCTTGCTGAATACCCTGTTTATATCCTTCTTCTATCCACTTTTGGGCAATTGTTTGCATAATCTCACCTCCTTTGGGTATCTCTTTTATAGCCTCCTCTAAATCTTTTACTCTTACCTTATCCGTTCCACTAGTTATATATCTTAACAGTGTCTCTACATATTCAATCCCTGTCTCTTTAGCACTAAGCTCCGCCAATAACTTAAACACATCCTTGAGCTTTTCTCTTAACTCATCCCTAAAAATATATTTCATGACCAAAAGACTTGTTTGTAAAATCACTCTTCCCTTTATTTCCTCATCGCTTAAGTGCGAGAGATCAAAAAGCAAATACGAAAAATTGGGAATAAATACCCTTAATGGCTTTTCTTTCAGAGAAAAGTTTTTACAAAACTTTATCGGCACATTCCATCTCTTTAGACCATGATAAATCACAAGAGGAATAATAACAGGCAACTTTTTAAAGTACCATCCCTGTTTTATAAGATTTTGCCAGATTTCTACCATGTATCTTAAAAGCTGAAGAGAAGTTAGTTCGTAAGGATAGCTTTTGTGTTCAAATAAAAGATAGATAAACGCCGTTTCTCCTTTGATTTTGACCTCATAAAGTAGGTCTGAAAAATATTCTTTAAGCTGTTTGTCTACAAAAGAGGTTTTAACCAAAGTTAAGGACTCATAATCTATAAGAGAGGCAATTTCTTTGGGCAAATAGAGATTCAAAAATTCCTTTACCTCTTCCTTTTTTGTAAACACAGCTTTAAAGAATTTGTCATGAGGACAGGAAAGTTTATTAAACATAAGCTGAACTCTATCTATACCCTTTATGCCTATCTTGTTCGTTGTAAATTATGATACTCCTGTAGGCATCTAACTTTCATTTCTCCTTTCTGCAGGGCCTCAATACCATCTACCATAGCCTTGGCTCCAGCCAAGGTTGTCGCATAAGGAATACCATAAAGAAGAACGGTCTTGCGGATTAAAGCCCCATCTTCACTAGATTCCCTGCCCAGGCGGGCATTGATAACCAGGGCATATTCCCTGTTTTTAATGTGGTCAAGAACATGTGGTCTTTTCTCCCGTACTTTATGCACTTCTTCCACGGCAAACCCCACTTTTTTCAAATAGGCCGCTGTGCCGGCGGTAGCTGCTAGCTTAAAGCCTAGATCTACCAGCTTTTTGGCAATGGGCACAACTGCTGGTTTTAATTTGTCCGCAACCGTAATTAAAACCTTACCTTCTTTAGGTAACTTCTGCCCGGCCGCAATCTGGGCCTTCGCATAGGCCAAACCATAGCTGTAATCAATGCCCATAACCTCACCTGTAGAACGCATTTCAGGCCCAAGCACTGGATCAACCCCTGGAAACCGCAAGAAGGGTAGAACTACCTCCTTTACCGCGACATGTTTTATTTCTACTTCCTTAGTAATGCCAAGATCTTTTAACTTTTTGCCGACCATTACCTTCGTGGCTACCTTGGCCCAAGGTATACCAGTGGCCTTGCTAACAAAGGGTATCGTGCGTGAGGCACGCGGGTTAACCTCAAGGACATAAATTTCATTGTCCTTCACAGCATATTGTACATTCATAAGCCCCACCACATTAAGCTCCATCGCTAAGGCCTTTGTCTGGCGTTTTATCTCTTCTACAATTTCTTGAGACAAGGTATGGGGCGGTAAAACACAGGCGCTATCGCCAGAATGCACGCCTGCCTCTTCTATGTGTTCCATCACACCTGCTATGACACAGATTTCACCATCCGCCACTGCATCTACATCTACTTCAATGGCATCTTCTAAGAATTTATCAATCAAGATAGGATGTCCAGGGGCAGCCTCTACTGCCAAACGGACAAACTTGTTAAGTTCTTCATCATCATAGACAATTTCCATTGCTCGCCCACCCAGCACATAAGAAGGTCTGACTAAGACCGGAAAGCCAATTTTATGGGCGATAATAATCGCCTCTTCTGGGGTCATAGCGGTGCCGTTTGGTGGCTGCTTTAGCCCAAGTTTTTGTAAAAGCTCCTTAAAACGTTCCCTATCTTCTGCCCGGTCAATACTGTCTGGTGTGGTGCCGATAATAGGTGCGCCCTCTTTATAAAGGGGCACAGAGATATTTAGAGGGGTTTGACCGCCAAACTGGACAATCAGTCCCCAAGGTTTTTCTTCACGCATGATATGGAGAACATCTTCTTCGGTTAAGGGTTCAAAGTAAAGGCGATCAGAGGTGTCATAATCAGTGCTGACGGTTTCAGGGTTGCTATTAACCATAATACTTACGAGGCCTTCTTCTTTTAAGGCAAAGGAAGCATGCACGCAGCAATAGTCAAATTCAATACCCTGACCAATGCGATTGGGTCCCCCACCAAGGATCATCACCTTCTTTTTATCTGAAACCCTGGCTTCATCTTCCTGCTCGTAAGTGGAGTAATAATAAGGTGTATAGGCCTCAAACTCCGCCGCACAGGTGTCTACTAATTTATAGACCGGAAACAGATTTCTCTTTTCCCGCTCCTTTCTTATCTTTTCCTCTGTGGTTTCCCACAGGTAGGCCAGTTGTTTATCTGAAAAACCATAGGCCTTGGCTTGCTGAAACACCTCTTGCGGTATTTCATTTAATGGCCGTAAGCGATATTGTTTAAGTTTATTTTCAAACTCACAAATTTGTTTAATATTATTTAAAAACCAAGGATCTATAGCGGTAAGTTGATAGATTTCTCCTACGCTAAAGCCCTTTTGCAGGGCGTATTTTACATAAAAAATACGCTGGGAGGTTGGATGGATAAGCTTTTGCTTAATTTCTTCCTTAGTTAAGGTTTTCGGATCCTTACCATCGGCGCCAAGACCATGCCTTCCAATTTCAAGAGAACGCAAGCCCTTCTGTAAGGCCTCTTTAAAGGTGCGTCCAATGGCCATTACTTCACCTACCGAGCGCATAGAGGTTGTCAGCTCGTCCTTTGCCCCTGGGAACTTCTCAAAGGCCCATCTTGGGATCTTGACGACACAATAGTCAATGGTTGGCTCAAAGGACGCAAGGGTTTCTTTGGTAATATCGTTTGGAATTTCGTCTAGTGTATAGCCCACGGCCAATTTGGCGGCAATCTTGGCAATCGGGAAACCTGTAGCCTTTGAGGCTAAGGCAGAACTGCGGGAAACACGGGGGTTCATCTCAATAACGACCATTTCCCCAGTTTCAGGATTTACGGCAAACTGAATATTACTGCCGCCAGTTTCCACGCCAATTTCTCTGATGACCGCAATGGCGGCATCCCTCATGGCTTGGTATTCCTTATCGGTCAAGGTCTGGGCCGGGGCGACAGTAATGCTGTCACCAGTATGAATGCCCATGGGATCAACATTTTCAATAGAGCAGATAATGACCACATTGTCATTTTTGTCCCGCATAACCTCAAGCTCGTATTCCTTCCAACCCAGCACCGATTCCTCAAGCATAACTTCATGGATCATACTCGCTGAGAGTCCTGCTTCAGCTAGGACTTCTAAGTCTTCCCAATTATAGGCTATACCACCACCCGTACCGCCTAAGGTAAAGCTTGGTCTAACAATGATGGGAAAGCCAATCTCCTTGGCTATTTTCTCTACTTCAGACATGCTTCTGGCAATACCACTTCTTGGTACCCTAAGACCAATGTTTTGCATCGCGTTCCGAAAAAGCTCTCGGTCTTCGGCCTTCTTAATTACCTCTACCGACGCGCCGATCATCTCTACACCATATTTATCCAATACTCCAGCCTCGGCCACGGCTACGGCCGTGTTTAAGGCTGTTTGACCACCAAGGGTAGGCAAAAGGGCATCTGGCCTTTCCTTGGCAATAATTTTTTCTAGGATTTCAGGTGTGATGGGTTCAATATAGGTCCGGTCGGCCATTTCTGGATCGGTCATGATCGTGGCCGGATTACTGTTTAAAAGCACAATTTCATAACCCTCTGCCTTTAGCGCCTTACATGCCTGTGTACCCGAATAATCAAACTCGCAGGCCTGACTGATAATAATTGGTCCTGAACCAATGATGAGGATCTTTTTTATGTCCGTGCGTTTCGGCATCTTGCTTTACCTTACTTTGAAAATTTAGTCCGCATGACCTTACCGTTTTATAACAATTTTGGCAAGTGTCTTTAAACATAACTCAGCTTGTATAATTTTTCAAACAGCCTCCAGTTAAAATTCTTGATTATCCTAAAAGAAAATCCACAGGTGTGATAAAAAGGCTAGTCTTTCAAAAAAACCTTTACCTAAAGGGTGAAAAAACGGCGCTATTACATATCATAAATTATAAATTTTATTAAAACTTCTTTCTTTTCCAAAACCCAATCATAACTATAGCGCCTCCGCTCGCTCATGCGGTCAAGGCCAAGCCCTACGGGTGGCCTTTGGCCAGCCTTGACCTCGCTCGCTGCGGCGCTGACTTTTTATTTGAGGTTGGAAGGAAAATTCACCAATTTTTGCGGAATACTATAAGTCAATCACGGAATTTGGGTAGTTAGTCCTTGCCTTTTTGAACAAAATGCTTATAATAAAAGACAGCGGGGGCGATGTGGTTTCGACGGAGATATGGTAGGTTTAAGCTGCATGCCGGGGTTCCCTATCGCCTCGTGAAAAACGATAGGGTAAAAGACAAATGCCAACAGCTACGAATACGCTCTGGCTGCCTAATTGATGCGGCCAGCGCCTGCCTGACCTGGCCTGCGAGGTCAGATGCAGGCGTCGGTAAAGCAGGCTAGCTGCTTCCTGGTGCCTATGACAGGTAGCAGCGAAATTGTACATAGGCTAGTCCCTAGACTTCCTGTTCGGGGGAAGGACAGGGACGAAAATCATAAACCCGAACTAAGCATGTAGAGGCTTAAACCGAGTATCTCCGGACGCGGGTTCGATTCCCGCCGCCTCCACCAAAAAAATGAAGAAAATGCCAATGGACAGCGAAAAGGCTGTTTTCTCTTTAAGTCGTATTTTTTTAAAACGCATTGAAAAAGAGATAGACCGTATGGATCAAGCCGGCATTCTAGTCAACGAAGAATTGCTTACTACCTTTAGTCTTTTGCTCAAAAAAGAAATGCAAAAATATGAACATCTTCCTACCGAGATAGTAGATAGGGCTATAGACGTGGCCTTTAGTGAGATTATAAAGCAACGATCGGTGAAACATTGATGGGTGATACTGCCTATTGCTTTGTTTGTGGTGAGAATAATCCCAAAGGCCTTCATATCAAGATCTTCTATGAAGGTGAAATTGTCAAAACTCGTTATACCTTTCCTCCGGAATATCAAGGGTGGAAGGGTATTATCCATGGAGGACTTATCAGTACTCTTTTAGATGAAATGATGGCCTATGCTGCTGGAAAAGAATTCCCTACGGTGACTATACATCTCAATGTGACCTTTCGGCATGCCCTTCATCCTGGTGAAGAGGTGGAAGTAGCAGGCTGGGTCAAAGACAGAAATAATAGAAAAGTAGAGGCAGAAGCAGTTATGAAGCGATTGGCTGATGACAAGGTCATTGCTACAGCTGAGGCTATTCTTTTACGCATGAAAAAAATGGGATAATCATAATTTGAACCTGCCATTTAAATAGAGATACCCGCCATTTTCTGTTTTTCCAAGGTACAAAATTAAAGCTACCAATCTTTACTAAGAATATAATTAAGACTTATTTTTTTCTACACACGTTTTGCCATTTTGTGCTAGGTAGTATGAGGATCTTTATCTGGGCCTTTGAGAATTGAAATGGCAGATCTTTTGGATAAAGAATTTAGAAAAAGGACTTTCTTCTTGTAGTTAAACATAGTAAAAAAAGAATCAGGAAGAAGAGTAAGGAGGAAGCTAAATGCAAGTTTCTAGCGAGGTGCTTGAAAAGAGAGATAGGTATATTGGTCTTTTAAAGGGGGGTATTAGGTGACCCCAAGATGTTTGATTTAACTGCCTGTTTTACCTATGGTCTGTGTGCAAGTGGATGTCCTTTAACCAGGGTAGATGGAATGGACCCGCGTAAGTTGATTGGAATGTGTGCTACGGGTATATTAAAGGAGGCTATTAATTCTAAAATTCCTTGGATTTGTACTGGTTGTGGACGCTGTGCTTATTATTGTCTAATGCAGGTAAACATTCCTTATTGTCCTAAGATCCGCGATTGATTTACAGTATTCCGCAAACATTGATGAAATTTCCTTCCTCCTTCTTACAAAGAATTATACGCCAAGACCTCGTTAGGTGGTCAAGGGTCTCCGCCCCCTTTGCTCGCTCAGACCTGTGCCAAGCAAGCGGAGGCGCTATAATTATAATTGGGTTTGAGGGAAAAATAAATGTTTTCTCACCTTTTAGGTGAAAGGTATTTTTTTAAAAAAGTTTATTACAGCACACTTACGGGATTTCTTGTAGGGTAATTGCGGATTTTGGGTTATTGACTTTTCTTTTTAACCTTTATAAACTCACCCTTTGAACAGGAAAAGGAGGGCTGCCTTGAAAAATACAAAAAAATATCTTTTGTGTGTTGCGGTTGTTGTTTTTCTCTTTGGCATCTTTTTTATCTTTACTAATTTTTTTGAAACCCAACCGCCTCAAATTGAAATTTCTCCTAAACTTACAGGCTACCTACCAGCAAGAAAGGAGTTTACTGTCTCTTTTGCTGAAAAAGGCAGGGGACTAAAAGAAATAGGGGCATATATTGAGCAAGATAATAAGAAGTTTACTATATTTGCAAAAAGCTTTTCCCACAGTCTCCAACAGGGGACGAAAAAAACAAAAGAAACCGTTAAAATAGATGTCATTCCTGCTAAATTAGGCTTACATGACGGGCCGGCGTTTCTTGTCATATATGCCAGAGATAATTCCCTTTGGCACTGGGGTAAGGGTAACTATGCTGAGCACAAATATAGTGTCCTTATTGATACTACTCCTCCCACGGTTGAAGTATTAACCCGCAGTCATAATATTGCCGTTGGCGGAAGTGTCCTCACGATTTATCGTTCACCCGAGCCCCTTGTAAAGCACGGGGTAAAGGCCAATAATTTCTTTTTTGCAGGTGTGCAGTGGAAGGGTCTTTACCTATGTCTTTTTGCCTACCCTTATAATGCCCCCCCAGAAATGCTTTTTCGGATTGTTTGTCAGGATAAGGCAGGTAATAGGGGTGAAGGAGGGTTTTATTATCACATTATCCATCCTTGGTTTAAACGGGACACAATTAATATCACCGATAGCTTTTTACATGCCAAGATGCCTGAATTTTGGGCCATATACCCTAAGCTACGCGGCAAGTTTTTAGAAACATTCTTAAAGGTTAATACCGAGTTAAGGGCCAGAACAGATGCTGAGATTAAAAAGATTTGTCAGACTTTTACTCCTTATCCCCTTTTTGATGGGGCATTTTTAAGAATGAAAGGAGCAACGCGAGCAACTTTTGGTGACAAAAGGAGTTATTACTATAAGGGGAAAAAGATTGGCACTTCTGTCCATATGGGCGTAGATATTGCCTCTATTGCCCACGCTCCTGTCCCTGCCGCCAATAATGGCATAGTTGTCTATAAGGGATACTTAGGTGTTTATGGAAACGCCGTAATCATTGATCACGGCCTTGGTCTTTTTAGCCTCTATGGTCATTTAAGCAGTTTTTTGGTCAATGAAGGCCAACAGGTCAAAAAAGGAGATATTATCGGCTATACGGGGGCAACAGGACTAGCAGGAGGAGATCATCTGCACTTTAGTATGCTCGTCCAAGGGGTGTATGTCAATCCGATAGAATGGTGGGATAAACATTGGGTAAAGAACAATATTCTAGATAAGATGAAACGGGCAGGGTTACTCCAGTGATCCTTGTAGACACTCATTGCCATTTGGATATGCTTGGAGACCTAGAAGGGGCCTTAACACGGGCCAAAAAAGAGGGAGTAGAGAAGGTTGTTACCATTGGCATTGATTTGCCTAGTAGTGAAAAGGCGGTAGCGTTGGCCCATAAATATGATAATGTCTGGGCGGCCGTAGGTGTTCATCCTCATGAAGCAAATAGTTTTAATGAAGATGTATATGCCGCCTTGGCACAACTAGCTAAAGAGCCAAAGGTTGTTGCCATTGGGGAGATAGGACTTGATTTTTACCGTAACCTAAGTCCAAAGGAAAAGCAAATTGCTACCTTTAAAAAACAGATTGAGCTGGCAAAAGAATTAAAAAGGCCTATTGTCATCCACTGCCGTGAGGCCATTGCTGAAACCTGGCAGATACTTGAAGAAACCGATGCCTTTGTCTGTGGAGGAGTATGGCACTGTTTCCCTGGAGATGTTGAGCTGGCAGAAAGGTGTATAAGGGCTGGGTTCTACATTTCTATTCCGGGTATCGTTACCTTTTCTAATGCAGAAAGACTACGGCAAGTAGTGAGAAATACTGCCTTAGAATGGTTGTTACTGGAAACAGATGCTCCCTTTTTGGCTCCAGTGCCTAAGCGGGGCAAACCTAATGAACCGGCCTTTCTGCGCTATACGGCCGAAAAAGTGGCCGAGTTGAAAGAATGTTCGCTAGAAAAGGTGGCAAAAATAACGACAGAAAATGCCATAAATGTGTTTAAGTTAATAAAGATAAGTAAAGTATAGTGACTATGGAAATAGCTACCTTAAAGGCAAGACTGGCTAAGCTAATTTTAGAAAAATCCTTTCGGTATGCGGATAAACCTATCTTTAAACTTGCCTCTGGGCGGATGAGTCAGTATTATTTCAACTGCAAGCCGGTTACTATGAGTCCAGAAGGCATGTATCTTATAGGTGAGATTATTTTTAATTTAGTAGCTTCCTTAAAACCCGATGCCATTGGTGGTCTTACTTTAGGAGCAGACCCTATTGCTTATGCCGTGTGTTTAACTTCTTACTTGAAAGGAACTTCTATAAAGGCCTTTACGGTAAGAAAAGAATCTAAGGGGCATGGGACTAAGCAGTGGATTGAAGGAGATATAAAGGAAGGAGAACGGGTAATAATTGTGGAAGATGTCGTAACTACGGGTGGGTCTACGATTAAGGCCATTACTAGGGCCCAGGCAGCTGGACTTGAAGTCATCAAGGTGATAACCTTAATAGACAGAGAGGAAGGAGGAAAAGAGGCAATTTTACAATACATTCAGGATTTTGAATCTATCTTTACGCGGAGCGAATTATTAGCATTAAAAGAAGATTAAAAGAAAATGCAGACAAGATTTTTTCTTCCCCACCTTACGCCCGAAGACTTTAAGCAAGTTTTAAAGGACATAAAAGAAGGTAAGGTAAGAGGTGACAAACGATATCAATATATCGTGAAGGCGATAGAAGCTCACCCTGAACTGGTTGGTTGTTTAGAAAAAGAAGGAGATATTCTTCCTCAAACTGAACCCGATCCCTTCTTACATCTTATGCTACATGTGGTGGTAGAAGAATTGTTAGATAAAAACGAACCTCCAGAAATTAGCCATTTTTACACCTGCCAACAGGCGCATGGTGCTTCTCATCATGACATTGTGCACATGTTAGGGGGTATTTTAACTACTCAGCTTTGGATAGTTGTGAAAGAGCAAAAGTATGATTATGACCTATACCGCAAAATGTTAAGAGAATATGCTGCCTATCCACCTGAGGTATTCTGGCAAAAGATACAGGAGGAAGAAGATGAATAAACTCTATGCCTTGCTTTTTCTTCTTTTTTATCCCTCTCTTCTTTGGGCAGAAACCCTTCATCCTTTGGCTGGCCTTGATGCCCAGTTGTTACCCCAAAATAGATGGGAACTGCGTTTGGGGACAAAATATACTGAAAATAGGTGGTTTCCTTTTGAAGAAAGAAACACTCACCGCAAGGAATGGGATATTCCTTTTTTAAATCTGGACATTGGCGTGGCAAACAATGTAGAGCTTAATTTTAGCTATCCTTACATTTATCTTGATTCGGATCATACTCACCATACGTGGGATTCAGGTGATCTGTGTGTAGGAGTTAAAATTAGGCTTTGGCATTCTGAGGATAAGACAACCTTTCTCACTTTAAATATGAAAACGAAACTTCCCAATGGTGACTACAGTAACCGCTTTAGTACCAATGAGGCCGATTTCTTTGCAGAAGGACTATTTTCAAAGAAATGGAGAAAGGTAAAACTATTTATTAACAGTGGGCTTGGCATCATTGGAAACCCAAAAAGTTGCAATAGTCAAGATGATGTCTTGAGCTTTGCAGTAGGGATAAGGTATAATTTTAATAAGTTTTTAAAAGGGTTGCTGGGAATAGATGGTTGGGCCTTTAGTGCCCGTAAAAATAATTATGCTGTTCTAACCTTTGGCGGTCAATATCTTTTCTCTTCTCATTGGCGTTTAGATACAGGTATACACATTGGTTTGACCGATGAAAGCGAGGATTGGGGTGTAAGCGGAGGCATAACCTATATTTTTGATTGGGGCCATTGAGGTGGAGCCGATAAAAGAAGCGGCTAGGCTTATCAAATTTGCTGATTTTGCTATTGCATTAACAGGGGCAGGCATTTCGGTAGAAAGCGGTATTCCTGCCTTTCGGGGTAAAAATGGGCTGTGGGCAAGGTATGATCCATCTGAATATGCCCATATTGAAGCCTTTTTAAGACATCCAGCCAAGATCTGGCAAATGTTAAGGGAGTTAGATGGAATTTTAAGTAAGGCCCAACCTAACCCTGCCCATAAGGTATTGGCAGAAATGGAAAGAGAAGGGTATTTAAAGGGTATTATTACCCAGAATGTGGATAACCTGCACCAAAAGGCAGGAAGCCAAAAGGTGTGCGAGTTTCATGGCAATGCCTTTAGGATGAGCTGTCTAAATTGCGACCGCTTATATAAACGAGAAGAGGTAGATTTAAACCAAACTGTGCCTAGATGCACGTGTGGGGGGGCTTTTAAAGCCGGATATAGTCTTTTTTGGTGAACAGATTCCACAGGCAGCCCTTTTAGAGGCCAAGGAAATGACGGCTGCCTGTGATGTTATGCTCATTATTGGCACTTCTGGTGAGGTAGCCCCAGCTAATATCTTGCCTTTTGAGGCAAAACGGCACGGAGCAAAGATTATAGAGGTAAACATCGCCCCCAGCACTCTGACCGATGCGGTAACAGACATCTTTTTACAGGGCAAGGCCAGTGAGGTATTGATAGCCTTGGGAAGAGAATTGGAAATAAAGGAGGTAATATGAAAGCCCTTTTAGTTTTAGAAGACGGCACCATGTTTGAGGGACATTCCTTTACCGGTCCTGGCGAAACAATGGGAGAAGTGGTTTTTAATACCAGTATGACCGGCTATCAGGAGATTTTGACTGATCCCTCTTATAAAGGCCAAATCGTGACTATGACCTATCCCTTGATTGGCAACTACGGTATTAACGATGAGGATGTGGAGTCTTTAAGGGTGCAGGTAGAGGGGTTTATCGTAAAGGAATATTGTCCCTTTCCCAGCAACTGGCGTGCGCAAAAGACATTAGCTGATTATCTCAAAGAGGCAGGTGTTCTTGGCATTGAAAGTGTAGATACGAGGGCACTCACGAGGCATATCCGTCTGCAGGGAGCAATGAATGGTATTATTTCTACGGAAGACTTAAATCCTGATTCTTTATTAGAAAAACTGCGTGCCTTTCCGGGATTAGTAGGTAGAGATTTGGCCACACCTGTTTCCTGCAAAAAACCATATCTGTGGCAGGGAGGAAAAAGAAAGCAGGTAGATAAGCTAAGTTCTTCTGTTTGGGAGGATAAAGAAAGACCATATAAAGTTGTGGCCTATGACTGTGGGATTAAGTTTAACATCTTAAGGGAGCTAGAAAAAAGAGGCTGTGAAGTCTTAGTGGTGCCAGCCAAGACAACGGCCGAAGAAATTTTATCCCTAAATCCCACAGGTGTCTTTGTTTCTAACGGTCCAGGAGATCCAGCGGCCGTAACCCATGTCATTAAGCAGTTGCGCCTTTTAATTGGCAAAAGACCCATGTTTGGTATCTGTCTTGGACATCAATTAATTGCCCTGGCTATGGGTGGTAAGACATTTAAACTGAAATTCGGTCACAGGGGTGCCAATCATCCAGTGAAGAATTTGTCCACAGGCCAAGTAGAAATTACGGCTCAAAATCATGGCTTTTGCGTAGATATTGACTCTTTAGCCGGTTCTGGTATGGAAATCACGCACGTCAATTTGAATGATAATACCTTAGAGGGCATGCGGCACAAGACATTACCTCTCTTCTCGGTGCAGTATCACCCTGAGGCCAGTCCTGGGCCACACGATGCCAGGTATTTGTTTGATGAGTTTATAAAAATGATGTAAACAGAAGGCAGTTGGGTTTGTATTTGCTCTTTTTTGTCCTAGTCTGGAAGGAGCAAGATAAAAGGCAATTGAGCTCAGTTAGCAGGGACGAATAAGTAATTCCCTGATGCTGTTTGAAAAATATAGTTAACCGCATAATTCTATGTAGTCGTCCCTGAAAAACTCTGTTTTAGCTTCCAACCGGCCCCAATTGCTTTTCATATTGTTCATTCCAGATCAAGACAAAAAGAGCAAATAAAAATCCTACCGCCTCCCGCATCCATTTTTTGAAGTTAAAGGCAGCTGCTGCTAGCATCAAATTGATCTTATCCCCTATACTTCCTCTAAGATAATTCCTAATAAGCCTAAAATCTGACTTTAAGTGCCCAATCACCGCCTCTATCCCCGCTCGTTTCCTAAATCTCTTTTTCGCCTTACGCTTTTGATAAAC
>Ga0256842_1000043_pt1 | contig 92627 bp, 85 predicted proteins | sample 4559240metaG_FD_185973 | JGI IMG/M metagenome (GOLD analysis project Ga0256842, IMG submission 185973) | Hydrothermal vent microbial communities from Guaymas Basin, Mexico - 4559-240 | ecosystem: Environmental > Aquatic > Marine > Hydrothermal vents | place: Mexico: Guaymas Basin | collected... | reverse complement strand
AATTTTAGAGATAGCAGGTAGAGGGTTTGTGTTCCAACCCTTAAGAGTATATATCTGACTCTTATAAAACTTTCCATAAAGGAAGCCCCACCCTATCTAGTTTTACTAGAAGGGTGGGGAGGTTCACAGCCCAAGTTTGAGAATTAAATATATATGACATAATATCAATTTGGGTATTGGTTAATTTATATTTTTCTTGAAAAAGTAAATCTTTAATTAAAACTCGTGTTCTTTGTGGCATTGCAGACATAATAGACTCCTTGAAAATTGTAATTTAATTTTCAAGAGTCCAGATACCAACATCTCTTGAGAAAATCAGATAGATTAAAGTAGATTTTAATATAAAAGTTAGTAAAATCTCTTTTAGAAGTGAAGTTTGTTGGTTTTTCAGGTCCTGAGGGCTTCACTTCTTCTATCTGACTTTTTATTTCACTATCATATAACAAACTTGCTTAAAAAAAAATAAAATTTGGAAAAAATTTAATAATGTTATATGTTATTTTTTGTTTTATTTTGTGTGTCTATTGTTAATATAATTTATTATAAAAAGAGATTTTATAAATCTCTTTTATAGTAATTTACTATTTTTAATAATATATTATTGGTACTATTTTTTGAGGGGTATCATTAATATATATATAGAGGTCTTTCAAAGCTTAGTTTAAGTTTTCTAAAACACCTATTTTTCGGTCTTTTTAAATTTAGCACTTGTTAATTTAAGCTAAATAAAAGTATAATTATTTCGTTCAAATAAGAAAAAGAGTCCGAAAAATAGCAATTTGGTTGCTATTTGAACTTTGTCCCTATGGGATTTGAAACTGGAGTTGTTTCTATTTTTAGTGAAAAAACAGACTTATATTTGAACTTTGTCCCTATGGGATTTGAAACCGGCAGTTTCCCCTTCTTTTTTAAATTTCGAACTCTATTTGAACTTTGTCCCTATGGGATTTGAAACACCACTCTTTCATCTTAAGATTTTCCCAACCTGGAAATATTTGAACTTTGTCCCTATGGGATTTGAAACCGAAAAGCAAATCTTACTATTGATGGTAAAAGAGAAATTTGAACTTTGTCCCTATGGGATTTGAAACTGAGAGTAGATGACTTAGAGGCTCGTTCAGACCTCATTTGAACTTTGTCCCTATGGGATTTGAAACCAAAAAAAAGAACAGCCTTAGATGTAGCAAAAGGGATATTTGAACTTTGTCCCTATGGGATTTGAAACGCTGGAATAGGAAAACAGTATGCCGTAGGGAATACAGATTTGAACTTTGTCCCTATGGGATTTGAAACCTGCTATTGCAGGTGGGGCGTATCTCATCTATAGTAAATTTGAACTTTGTCCCTATGGGATTTGAAACTTTGTTGAAACCTGAACCTATACCTGATAGTTTGACCATTTGAACTTTGTCCCTATGGGATTTGAAACAATCCTATCAGCTGGTCAAAATCTTTATGCTTACATTTGAACTTTGTCCCTATGGGATTTGAAACATCGTCTCTAAAGCCCTATCAGCTCCTAGACCAACATTTGAACTTTGTCCCTATGGGATTTGAAACAATATACCTATAAAGGTATAGTATGTTACCGCCAAGATTTGAACTTTGTCCCTATGGGATTTGAAACATGCAAATTCCTTTAGTGTTTTTTTTATTTTTCATATCTATTTGAACTTTGTCCCTATGGGATTTGAAACGATTTTGAAAGATTAGATAGTTTGAGCTATACCGATTTGAACTTTGTCCCTATGGGATTTGAAACGACATTACATCTAATACATTTACTTTCCCTGTTACTATTTGAACTTTGTCCCTATGGGATTTGAAACATGACTTTACCCCTTTGAGTTTTAAGGGTTGTTATTTGAACTTTGTCCCTATGGGATTTGAAACGATAGTTCTGCTTGTAACCTCTTAACCTCATCGTCTATTTGAACTTTGTCCCTATGGGATTTGAAACTGTAAGAAGATACAACATAATAATGTGGAGATAATTATTTGAACTTTGTCCCTATGGGATTTGAAACCTACTTGTATATTTCTTGAACAGTAATATTATTTTATTTGAACTTTGTCCCTATGGGATTTGAAACTTCACAATTACAACAATCGCCCATATTGGATAGTAAATTTGAACTTTGTCCCTATGGGATTTGAAACTTCACAATTACAACAATCGCCCATATTGGATAGTAAATTTGAACTTTGTCCCTATGGGATTTGAAACACTTCCTTTTCTATGTCATCAGCGTCATTTTCAAGTTCATTTGAACTTTGTCCCTATGGGATTTGAAACTCTAGCTTTGTAAGGTCATCATCCTGTATAAAAATTTGAACTTTGTCCCTATGGGATTTGAAACTTAATAATTTTCCCTCCGACTTCTTGCTTCATATATTTGAACTTTGTCCCTATGGGATTTGAAACTAGTATTATAATCGTCTTTAGGGTCATCGATATAATTTGAACTTTGTCCCTATGGGATTTGAAACAATCTTTAGCTAAAAATAAATCATCTAATTTAGTAAATTTGAACTTTGTCCCTATGGGATTTGAAACTGTTCTCCTCTTCCTCTTTCTCTTCCTCAAGGAGTCCATTTGAACTTTGTCCCTATGGGATTTGAAACATCAATGTGATTGATGCAGGAGGTTCATTATGGGTATTTGAACTTTGTCCCTATGGGATTTGAAACATAATTGTGCATCATCTGATAAATTCCCTATAATTAAATTTGAACTTTGTCCCTATGGGATTTGAAACTACTAAAATCAATATATTGCTTGTTTGGATTTGTAATTTGAACTTTGTCCCTATGGGATTTGAAATAACTCTACTAATAATAATTTAATTTTACAAAATGGAAGTAAAAATATTTGGTGTAATATTTATGTTATAATCCTCCCAAAAAAGGATAAAAAATGTCACGAAAATTAGTAAGTTTTGATTGGGCAATGAAAAAAATCCTAAGACAAAAGGCGAACTTTGGAATTTTAGAAGGGTTTTTAACAGAGCTTTTAAAATTTAATGTAAAAATTGAAGAAATTTTAGAGAGTGAAGCTAACCAAGAGACTAGAGATGATAAGTTTAATAGAGTTGATTTATTAGCTAAAAATGAAAATGGAGAACTTATTTTAATAGAAGTTCAATATAATGATGAGATTGACTATTTTCAAAGAATACTCTATGGTACTTCAAAACTTATTACCGAATATATATCTAAAGGAAAAGGTTATACAAAAGTTAAAAAGGTTTATTCTGTAAATATTGTCTATTTTGAAATAGGTCAAGGTGATGATTATGTATATTACGGAAAAACAGAATTTATAGGTCTGCATAATAAAGATAAATTAATCCCATCAGATGACCAACAAGAGAGATTTCATATAAATAGTATTAGCGAGATATATCCTCAATACTATATCTTAAGAGTAAATCAATTTAATGATATTGCAAAAAATAGTTTAGATGAGTGGATATATTTTCTAAAAAATGAAGAGATAAAAACAAACTTTAAAGCAAAAGGATTAGATAAAGCAAAAGAGGTTCTAAGAGTGCTAAAATTAGATGAGACAGAAAGAGCCAAATATGAGAGACGAGAAGAGAATAAAAGATATAAAGAGTCATTATTTTATACAGCAGAAATTAAGGGTGAGAAAAGAGGAATAAAAAAGGGGATAAAAAAAGGAATAGAGAAAGGTAAAAAAGAGGAAAAGATAGACATAGCTAAAAATCTACTTGATATTTTGGATATTGAGACCATTTCACTCAAAACAGGATTAAGTGTTAATGAGATAAAGAGATTAAAATAAAGAGCTATTAAAAGCTCTGTTTAATATTTTCTATAGATTTTAACTCTTTTTCAAGTAGTAGAATATCCACTTTTGCAGTTTTTATTAAGCTCTCTTTATTTTTCTCATTTTTAATAAAGCTCTCTATCTCTCTCTTTTTTCTCTCCATAATTTTAGTAAATTCACCTGTTATCTCTTTTAGGATATTTTCACTAATATATTGATTTAGTATCTTTTCAAATTGAGTCTGCATATTTTTAGAACTCTGTTCAAAAAATGCTTGAATTTCACTCATAATTTTTGAGTTTATTTTTTCCATTGCACCTTTAGTATTAAATATCTGTTGCAGTATATTGGTATTCTCTTTTATAATTTTATTAATGTTTTTCTTTTTAAATTGTGTTTCTGCTAACTCTCTAACTCCTGAAGTTAGTTTAAGTGAATAGATAGTAAATGCTTGATATGTGAGGTTTATAGATATATCTCTATCCATTTTAGTTAAATCCTCTTGAAGTCTATTTATATCCTCTTCTATATGGTTTGTTAAATTATCGGTTATAACTTTAAGATTTTCTCTTAAATTATCAAAATTACTATCTAAACTCTGTTTTACTATCCAAAGTATCTCATTTTTATAGTTTGAGATATTTCTAATTTTTTCTATCTCTTTTTTTATATTAGATATACTTATTTTATTTTGATTAATCTCTATAGCATAAAAATCGTCCATGCTTTTATGAACTAAATTATTAAGGTTTTTATCTATCTTTTTCTCTTCTAATGATAGAAAATCTATTATTTTAATAATACTATTTTTAGTTTTTTCTAATTGAGATTTACTTTTAAATAGGTCTGATAAGCTACTTCTTTTAGTTTTTAACTCTTGCTTTAACTCCTGAACCTTTTTTTCAAAAATAGAGTCTATAAATTTAGAGTGAGTATCTAAAATATTTTTTCCCTTATTTTCTATAAGTTTTTTCTCTATCATCTTCTCTAGCGTTGATAGTTTATGGTTTTCAGGCTCTAAAAATCCTTTATCTTCAAGCTGTTCTGCATAGTAACTTAAATCTTCATTTAGAGGTATCTCTTTTATAAGCATCTTATCAATTAATGCACCAAGCCCACTAACCAAAACTAAACCATCTCTACTACTTATTATCTCTCTTCGTCTAAGAGACTCATTGGCTAAAAGCTCTTCAATATACTCTTCTAATCCGTCTGTATCATTTACACTATCTATTTTATTAATTACAGTTAATTTTTGCTCTTTTGGAACAGATAGTAAAAATTTATCTATAAACTCTGTATCTACCTTATCCATTGCTTGATTGGCATAGGTTATATATATATTGGCATTGGTTTTATGTATCCACTCTTTAGCTACTCTATCTCTTAGCTTATTTGGGTCATTTGTACCAGGTGTGTCAACAATAGTTATATCTTTTAAAATACTATTTGGATAGTAGAGTGTAACAAAATTAATAAAAGGTGTATATTTCCCATCTCTTGCTACATACTCTTTTAAATTATCTAAACTATTATCTTTTTGAACTTTAGCATTAGCAAATATAATCTCATCAATAAATATACCATCTTTAATAGCCTTTTCTACATCAGCTTTTAGATACTCATTATAGAAATTACTGTTTGCTTGAAGAGATTTCCACTCTTTTTTATTGTAAAAAGTAGCCTCTATTTTTGGCTTATCTCCATATTTAATAATAGTAATTTTAGCAGTATGAGGTGTATCATCGGCTGGAATGACCTCATCACCAAATAGTAAAGCGTTTATAAGTGTTGATTTTCCTGCTTTTATCTGTCCTGTAAAGCTTACAAAAAAGTGTTCATCTTCTAGTTGTTTTTTTTTATTTATTATATCTTCTACTCTAATATCTCTTGGGAAAATATTGGATAAATCTAAAAGTCTATTGTATCTATTTACTATTCTATCTTTCTCATTTTTATACTCTTGTAACATCTTCTTTTTTCTCTTTTATAAAGTTCTCTAACTCTTCTTTTAGTTTTTTTATATTTATGCTATCTTGTGTAGATTTTAAATCTTCTAAAATAGAAAGAGTCTTTTTATGGTAGTTATATATATCTTTCTTTAATTTATGTTTAAGTGTAAACTGTTTACTCTCTGATAATCTATTTAACATCTTTTCTACTCTACTTTTTTGCTCTTTTGCTTTAATATAGAACTCATCAATAGTAAACTCATTATCATCAATATATAAATTGTACTCTAGTTTACTCTTTAATCTACTTCTCTTTTCACTTAAAACGCCTCTTATTGTACTACTAAAATCTATTTCTTGAGAAATTAACTCTTTTTCAATATCTTGAAAATAGTCTCTTAAATAGTTTACCTCTCCAAACTCTAAAACCTTTGATGCTGAATACTCAACAACCTCTAAAAATATTTTTTTAGATACTATTTCATCTTTTATTTTCTCTATTGCTTGTGATGATTTTAGGTCTGATTTATTTAAAATACAGTACATTCTTTTATCTTTTAGTTTTTTAAGTCTATCAATAGAACTCATATCTATTGAACCTTTAGATATATCTACAATAAAGAATATAACATCAACAGACTCTAGTGTTTTCATAGTTACTTTAGTATCATTAAAATTTAGATTATTATTAAACCCAGGTGTATCATATAGTATAATCGAATTTAGTTTATCAAATGGATAAGCATACTCTATATAGTGTGTCTCTGAATTTTCGGTATCTTTTGTCTTATGTTGAGCGTAATTAGAGTACTCTTCTTTGGTAATCTCTATACTATTCATAGTTATCTTCTCATTATAACCATAGTAGAATTTAGTAATAGATGATGTAGTAGGTCTAACAGCCATAGGACAGATAGGTTTTCCAAAAAGAGAGTTAATAAAGGTTGATTTTCCACTACTAAAACTACCAATTACTCCAACCTCTACTTTACTATTGCCTTTTTCTAATTCAATTTGATTAATAAGTAGATTAAATGCATTATACTCTAAATTTTCTACCTCTCTATAAGATACACTATTTTCTGATAAAAACTCTTTAATAGCTTTAAAAGAGGTTAAGTCTCTAATCATAGTTTCAGAGAAGTTATTAATATCTGTACTATTTGAAAAATAGAGTCTCTCCTGTTTCGTAAAAATCTGTTTAACTTTATCACCTATCTCTTTAAAAAAACTAGACATCGTATACTCTTTTGATAGATTGTAACTCTAAAATGTCATTATCTATCTCTTTATTAAAAATTGTAAACTCTTCTAGTTTATCAGATTTTTCTTTATATAGTTGATTGAGCATCTTTTGATTTAAATAGAGTTTCTCTTCTAATGGTACAAAAACTTCACTCTCCACCTTTACACCCAACTCCTCTTTTATATCAATAGCAATCTCTTTTGATAACTCCTCTAACTTAGGCATAATTTGACTCTCTATAACTTTAGCACTAATCATACCTCCAACTCTCTCTAAAGGGTTAACTTTACTAATAAATTCTGCTGTATTTTTTAGGTGACTATTTCCCTCTTGCTTCATTATCATATTAGAGGCACTTCTTAAAAAGAACCCAAAAAAGCCACCAATTCCAGCAGTTCCAAGAGTTAAGATTTCAATTAAGATAACCATTCCAATATCTTTTCCCATATTTATCTGTTCTAATAGATTATAGATAATGCTCTCTAACTCTCTAAACTCTATAATATTATCACTCGAACTAGAAAGCTCTTTAAAGTGTAAAGATATAATATTAGATACCTCCCTACCTATAGTCTCTTGTAACTGCTCCATAAAAATAGAAGCCTCATCTTCATTTTTAAGTGTTTTTATTTTAGGAAGATTTTTATTAAAAATAGTATATATTCTATCTCCAATTTTACTATCAATGGTTTGAAGTGATTTAAGAATTTTAGCTCTTTTTTGCTCTAAGGCTAATATTTCATTGTTGAGTGTTTCCTCTTTCTCTTTTAGAGTAGATAAATCTAAACTACTACTTTTCTTTTTATATAGTAGTGTATTTAAAAGTTGATTTGTAATCTTATCTATCTCTTTAGCCTTTTTCTGCTCTTGAAGAGTGACCTTTTTTCTAATAAAATTTTGATTAAAACTGTTCTTTAAAGCATCAAGAGTAAAACCACCTTTCCCTTCCATAGCTTCAAGTGCTGAAACATTAACAACTTTAGAGGCTATATCATTCATACCTAAAGAGTATTTTTCATTCAGAGCAGATAGTTGAGAGATAATCTTTTTTCTTATCTTTATTTGAGATTTTGGTGCTTTAGTATATGAGTTTGTAATTACAAATAGTAGATTATTAATAATAGGTCGTATCTCATCTTTTAAAATAAAATTAATAATAGATTGAGTAAGACTCCCTTTTTGAATATGGTTACAGATAATAGCACAATCCAAAAAAGGCAAATAGCCATAAGTAATATCTATATCACTATTATCTAAAGATGATATACCAGGGGTGTCTATCATCATATAACCATCTTGAAAAAAGTCATTTGATGGAACATAAACCATAGCTTTAGAGTCGCTACTTGTTAGTGCAATTTCTGAAAATCTAGTAGCTGATATTTTCTCTTTTCTCTCATCTTTTAACTCATAAAACTCTAACTCTTTTAAATTATCTTTAGAGATAAGTTCAATAACACTTTTACTTGTAGGTTTATCCATAGATGGAAGAACTTTTTTATCTAGTAGGGCATTAATTAAAGTAGATTTTCCAGAACTAAACTCTCCTAAAAATCCTATTTTTAAATCTAAATTTTTATCTAAAGCTTCAATATTTTCTTTGATAGTTGCTAGGTTATATTTGTTTGAAATTTCAATTATCTTTTTTTGCATATCTTATTGTCACCTTATTTTTTATATATTATATCATATTAATATAATAAGTTAATATAGGTTTTTAAAAAAAGATAAAGATATATATAAAGTTTAATTTAAGAAAAAGGTGTAGAAAGAACTCTACACCATAAGGGGAAAATGATTTACATCATTCCACCCATGCCTCCCATTCCACTCATATCAGGCATAGCAGGAGCAGGGCTTGGCTCTTCTTTTATGTCTGATACCGTAGCTTCTGTTGTAAGAAGTAAGCTAGATACTGAAATAGCATTTAAAAGTGCCACTCTTGCCACTTTCAGTGGGTCAATAATACCAGCCTCTAACATATCTACAAACTCACCATTTGACGCGTTAAATCCTAAGTTAGGGTTATCACTATTTATAACTCTATCAACTACCACACCAGCATCATACCCTGCATTAATTGCAATCTGTTTCATAGGTGCTGATATTGCTCTTTTAACTATTTCTGCACCAATTAGTTCATCACCCTCTAAGTTAAGCTCTACTTTAGCAGTAGCTTTAATCAGAGCAGAACCACCACCAATAATAATTCCCTCATCAACAGCTGCTTTTGTAGCTGAAAGTGCATCATCAACTCTATCTTTTTTCTCTTTCATTTCAGTTTCAGTCGCAGCACCAACTTTAATAACAGCTACACCACCACTAAGTTTTGCAAGTCTCTCTTGAAGTTTCTCTTTGTCATACTCACTAGTAGTAGTCTCCATTTGAGCTTTAATCTCATTTACTCTAGCTTCAACAGCCTCTTTTTCACCTTTTCCATCAACAATAACAGTGTTATCTTTATCTATTACAACTTTTGCACATTGCCCAAGTTGGTCTAATGTTGTCTTTTCAAGAGTAAGTCCTAACTCATCAGTAACAAGTGTGGCACCTGTAAGAATTGCTATATCATTAAGCATAGCCTTTTTTCTATCACCAAAACCTGGAGCTTTTACAGCTGTAATATTTAAAACACCTTTTAGTTTATTTAAAACTAAAGTAGCTAAAGCTTCACCCTCTACATCATCAGCAATAATTAAAAGTGGTCTTCCTGTTTGTTGAATTTGCTCTAAAACAGGTACTAAATCTTTTAAAGATGTGATTTTGGCATCAGTTAAAAGTAAAAGAGGATTATCAAGCTCACAAGTCATTTTTTCAGAGTTTGTTACAAAATATGGAGATAGATAACCTCTATCAAACTGCATACCCTCAACAACTTCTAAATCATCATTAATACCTTTAGCCTCTTCAACAGTAATAACACCATCTTTTCCAACTCTCTCCATAGCTTCAGCAATAAGCTCACCAATAGTCTCATCAGAGTTAGCAGAAATCGTAGCAACTTGAGCAATCTCTTTTTTATCTTTTACAGCTTTACTAATATTTTGAAGTTCATCTATAATTGAACTACAAGCCTTATCCATTCCTCTTTTAACTTCAATAGGATTAGCACCTGCTGTAATATTTCTTAGACCCTCTTTAAATATAGAGTGAGCTAAAACTGTAGCAGTTGTAGTTCCATCTCCAGCCTCATCAGCTGTATTTGAAGCCACCTCTTTTACTAGTTGCGCTCCCATATTTTCTAAAGTATCACTAAGTTCAATCTCTCTTGCAACTGATACACCATCTTTAGTAATATGTGGTGCTCCATAAGATTTTTGAATTAAAACATTTCGCCCACGAGGACCCATAGTAATTTTAACAGCATCAGCTAGTTTTGTTACACCTTTAAAAAGTCCACTTCTTGCATCATCAGAAAAAAATATCTCTTTTGCCATTATCTCATTACTCCTAAAATATCATCACTATTCATAATAAGGTATTCAACCCCTTCTATTGTAATTTCTGTTCCACCATATTTAGGAAATACTACAGTATCACCTTCGTTAATACCTTCATCAACAGCATCTTGCCCAACAGCAATTACTTTACCCTCTAAAGGTTTCTCTTTAGCAGAGTCTGGAATAATAATACCAGATGCAGTTGTATTTGTTTGTTCTTCTCTTTGTATAAGAACACGATTACCTAATGGCTGAAATGACATTTGGTTTCTCCTTATAGTTTATAATTTTTTGAGAATATTAGTATATTTTTTCTAAAAAGTCAATAGTATATATAAAAAAATTCAATAAACTTTAGTCTATTAAGCTAAACTATTTTTAATAATAAAATTAACCTAAAAAAAATAAAAAAACTATTGACATATAAGTAATTTTTAGATAAAATTCCATCTCTTCAAAACAAGTGGTAAGGTAGCTCAGCTGGTTAGAGCGCTGGTCTCATAAGCCGGAGGTCGGGGGTTCGAGTCCCCCTCTTACTACCACTTTCTTATTTAAAATTATACAAATCTATAATATTATTATTGTTTGATTTAAAGAGATTAATTTATTCTATTTTAGAAGTATCATTAATAAAAGAAGAGCTTAAATTAGCTCTTCTTAAAAATAGACTATTTTTTAATAGGTGTCACATACATATTAACATATCGACCATCTCTTTTTGCAGGTTGTTCTAGGTTTCCTACATCTTCAAGTCTTGGCCATACACGGTTTAGAACATCAATTCCCCATTCAGGATTTGCCATCTCTCTACCTCTTAAAAAGACTCTAAGTTTTACATGTTTTCCAGCTTCAAGAAACTCTCTAGCATGTTTTACTTTATATGCAATATCATTTTCGGCTATTTTACATGAAAATTTAACCTCTTTGACATCAATAATTTTTTGATTTTTTCTTGCCTCTTTTTTCTTCTTTTCTAGCTGATATTTATGTTTACCATAGTCCATAATTTTTGCAACAGGTGGTTTTGCATTTGGGGATACAAGTACTAAATCTAAACCTCTATCTTCAGCGATATTTAGTGCCTCATTTCTTGAAATAATACCAAACTGTTCACCATCATCGCTAAGAACTCTAAGTTCTTTAGCTCTGATGTTATCATTCATGATAGTCTCATCTGGTCTCTTTCTTCCTCTATTATTTCTGTTGTTTTGTTTACTCAAATTTTACCTTCATTAAGTTGTTTGCTTAATTCTACCATAAAATCCTCAAATTTGAGATTATATCTCTCTTTTTTTCTTCTATCTCTTAAAGCGATACTATTTTTCTCTACCTCTTCATCTCCAACAATAGCCACAAAAGGGACTCTTTGCTTCTCTGCTGTTCTAATTCTCTTATTTAAACTCTCATTTTTATCATAAACTTCACAATCTATATCTATATCAATTAACTTACTTTGAAGCTCTTTTGCATACTTATTATGAGACTCCGAAATAGGAACAATAATAACTTGTGTTGGAGCTAAAAATAGTGGGAACTCTCCTGCGTAATGCTCTGTTAAAATCCCTATAAATCTCTCAAATGAGCCTAAGATTGCTCTATGTATCATAACAGGCTGTTTTCTTGTATTATCTTCTGCTACATACTCAACTTCAAATCTTTCAGGCAAGTTAAAATCAACTTGAATAGTTCCACACTGCCACTTTCTTCCAATTGCATCGGTAATTTTTATATCAATTTTAGGACCATAAAATGCTCCACCACCCTCATCAATGGTATAAGATAGATTATTTTCATCTAAAGCTTTTTTAAGTCCATCTGTTGCCATATCCCAAACAGCATCATCGCCAATCGCCTTTTCAGGTTTAGTAGAAATCTCCATAGTATATTCAAACTCAAATAGTTTCATAACACTATCAACAAACTCAACAACTCCAATAACTTCATTGGCTATCTGTTCAGGAGTACAGAAAATATGAGCATCATCTTGTGTAAACTCTCTAACTCTTAAAAGTCCATGTAAAACTCCCGATTTTTCATGTCTGTGAACTACTCCATACTCATAATATTTTAGTGGTAAATTTCTATAACTTTTACCAGTCTGTTTAAATACTTGAATATGCCCAATACAGTTCATAGGCTTAATTCCATACTCTTGACCATCAATTTCAGTTAGATACATATTTTCACCATAACAAGCATAATGCCCACTTGTTCGCCACATATCAGCTTTTAAAATCTCTGGACCTCTAACTGGAAGGTAACCTCTTCTAATATGAGCTTTATGTAAAATATTCTCTAGCTTATATCTAAGCTTCGCACCTTTTGGCATCCAAAAAGGTAACCCTGCACCACTCTCTTCATTAAACATAAATAGCTCCATCTCGCTACCTATCTTTCTATGGTCTCTTTTTTTAGCCTCTTCCATCATCTTTATATAACTTTTCAAAGACTCTTTATCGGCAAAAGCAATACCATAAATTCGAGTTAACATTTCAGCATTCTCATCTCCACCAAGATATGCTCCAGCTACACGAGTAAGTTTAAAATTATTTAAAAACCTTAACGCTGGAACATGAGGACCTCGACATAAATCTTCAAACTCTCCTTGCTTATATATAGATACTACTTCATCAGGAATTTTAGATAAAACAGCCTGTTTTAACTCATCACCTTTAAATTTTTTTAAAGCTTTTTCTTTTGAAATCTCATATTTTTCTATTTTATACTTCTTCTTAATAAGATTTTTCATGGTTTTTTCGATTTTCTTTAAATCATCTTCACCAATTTTCTCATCAACTTTAAAATCATAATAGAACCCCTCATCAACTACAGGTCCTACAAAAAATTTAGCATTTGTATATAACTCCTTAATAGCTTGTGCCATAAGGTGTGCTGTTGAGTGTCTTATTATCTCTAATGCTTTATCTGAATTACTATACTCAATCTCTCTATATTCAGAGCTATCTTTAGCACTCTGGGTATCAATAATTTCTCCTTGGTTATTAATATAACCTATTAAATTCTCGTTCAAAACTAACCTTTAGATGCGATATATCGCTATAAATTAAATGGGCGTATTATATCTTGATTTCTCTTAAGAGGTTGATTTTATGAGATTATGATAAAATTTCATTAAATTTATCTTAAGGAATATAGATGGAACTATTTGGAACTGATGGTGTAAGAGGATTAGCAGGAGAGAAGCTTAATGCCTTTACAGTAATGAGACTTGCTATGGCTGCTGGAATATATTTTAGAAAAAAAGCAAAAACCAATAAAATTTTAGTCGGAAAAGATACAAGAAGAAGTGGATATATGATAGAAAATGCTTTAGTATCAGGCTTAACTGCTGTTGGATATAATGTAGTCCAAATAGGTCCAATGCCAACTCCTGCTATTGCATTTTTAACTGAAAATATGAGATGTGATGCAGGTATTATGATAACAGCCTCTCATAACCCTTATTATGATAATGGAATTAAGTTTTTTAATTGTGATGGTAATAAACTAAATCAGATTGATGAAAAGGCTATTGAGAGAATATTTGATAATATAGAAAAAATTGAAAATAATTTTGCTATAAAAGATAATATTGGTCGTTCAAAAAGAATAGATGATGTAATTGGTAGATATATAGTTCTTATTAAAAACTCATTTCCTAGAGAGTTAACATTAGCAGGAGTTAAAATAGTAGTTGATTGTGCAAATGGTGCATCATATAGCGTTGCCCCAACTATATTTGAAGAGTTAGGTGCTGATGTTATTCCTCTCTGTGTAAATCCTAATGGATTTAATATTAATACAAATTGTGGAGCTATGCATCCAAATTATTTAGCCCAAAAAGTCGTTGAAAAAAAAGCTGATATTGGAATTGCACTTGATGGAGATGCTGATAGAATTGTAGTTGTTGATGAGAATGGAAAGATTATTGATGGCGATAAATTAATTGGAGCTTTGGCTGTTTATCTAAAAAGAGAAGGTAAACTTATAGAAGATAGAGTTGTAGCTACAATTATGAGTAATTTAGCTTTAGAGGAGTATTTAGCTGATAATAGTATATCTTTAGTTAGAAGTGATGTAGGAGATAAGCATGTTTTAGAGGTTATGAAAGATATTAGTTCAAATTTTGGTGGTGAACAGAGTGGACATATTATATTTTCAGATTATGCAAAAACAGGAGATGGACTTTTAACTGCACTTCAAGTATTAGCATATATTTTATATAGCCGTAAAAAAACAAGTGAAGCTTTTGATATATTTGAACTATCTCCACAACTTCAAGAGAATATTAAAATATCTTATAAAAAACCTATTGATGAAATAGATGGTTCAGATGAATTATTTAAAGAGGTAGAGTCTTTAGGTATGCGTCATGTTATTAGATACTCTGGAACTGAAAATTTAATGAGAATACTTATAGAAGGAAAAGATAAAGAGGCACTAGAGAAGATAATGAAAAAGAGTGTGGAGTTCTTTACTAAGGCATTAACATAATGATTAGATATATAACTATTTTTCTATTAGCAGTAGTAGGTACTATTGTTATAGACCAAAATATAAAAATGCTTTTTGTTAATGGAGGCTACTATTTAGAAGGTTCATGTATAAATTTAGAGCTACACTATAATACAGGTGTGGCTTTTTCGATGTTTGCTTTTTTAGGAGGGTATCTTAAATGGATACAGTTAGCTTTAATTATAGCAATAATTATATTTGTTATATATGATGGTTATTTAAAAAAGTATGCTTTTGCCATAGGCTTAATAGTAGGAGGTGCTATTAGTAATCTATATGATAGATTTATTCACGAGGGTGTAGTGGATTATGTAGCTTGGCATTGTGGATTTAACTTTGCTGTCTTTAACTATGCTGATGTTATGATAGATTTAGGAGTGGCAATTATAATTATACTTTCTATATATGAGAACAGATTTCAAAAAGAAAGTTAAAAAGCTAACTTACGATATAATATCGCAAAAAAAATTGGAGGGTATTATGTGTGTTGAGAGACTACAAAAAATTCTTTTAGCTATGGTAATGGGTATGGCAATGATGTTAGCCGCAACTGGTTCACTTAAGGCTGGATTTTTGTTACAATTTGGAACTATGGTTATTTTAATAGTTAGTGGATTTACTAATTTTTGTTACATTACACAACTGCTTAAAAATGCCTTTCCATTATGTAATAAGGATAAAGAGTAATGGAAAATATTTCATATAAAGATGCTGGAGTTGATATAAATGCAGGTAACAATTTTGTAGAGGCTATTAAATCTGATGTAAAATCAACATTCGATAAAAATGTAATTGGTGGAATTGGCTCTTTTGCAGGAGCTTATGCTATGCCTTCTGGTTATAAAGAACCTGTAATTTTATCTGCAACTGATGGAGTTGGAACTAAGTTAAAACTAGCAATTGATAGTAATAGATTTGATACAGTTGGAATTGATTTAGTAGCTATGTGTGTAAATGACCTTATATGTAATTTTGGAACTCCAATGTTCTTTTTAGACTACTATGCAACAGGTCATCTTGTACCCCAAAATGCAAAAACAGTAGTTGCAGGAATTGCTGAAGGGTGTAGAAGAGGGGAGTGTGCTTTAGTTGGTGGTGAGACTGCTGAAATGCCTGGAATGTATTCTAATGACGATTTTGATTTGGCAGGATTTGCTGTGGGTGTAGCAGAGAGAAGTGAGCTTGATACTCTATCTAATGTAAAAGAGGGTCAAACTATTATAGCACTTCCAAGTTCAGGTATTCACTCAAATGGTTTTTCATTAGTTAGAAAACTATTTTTTGAAAAATTAAATATGAATTTAGAAGATGATTTTAATGGTAAACCACTTATTGATACACTATTAACTCCTACTAGAATATATGTAAAAGAGTTTAAAGCAAATAGAGATAAAATCAAAGCCCTAGCACACATTACAGGTGGTGGTATTATTGAAAATCTACCTAGAGTTTTACCCAATGGAATGAGAGCTAAAATTAAAAAAGATAATATTAGAGTATTGCCTATATTTGAATTTATGAGTCAATATGTAGATAGTAATGAGATGTTTAGAACATTTAATATGGGTGTTGGTATGATACTTGTAGTAGATAAAGAAGATGTAGAGAGTATCTTAGCTAATACAGATGGTTATATTATTGGTGAAATAGTAAAAGGTGATAAAGGAGTTGACTTAATATAGAATTTAAAAGTTTTATTTAAGTAAAAATCTAATATTATATCTTAAGATAAATATTAGATTTGGAGTTGTTTATGTTTTTTAAAAGATTATCTATTGGTATCTATATACTATGTTTTATAGGGTGTGGAACGGTTGAGAGTTATAATAATGAGAGTAATCAGAATTTAAATACAGAACAAACAACTCTTATAGAAGTGGCACAAGAACCATTAGATACATCTACACCTTCTCCTATACCATCAAAAAAACCCTTAGAACCTATAGTTGATAATAGTGATTTAGATAGTAATATTAACTCTAATTCATCTCAATCCTCATCAATAGACAATATATTAAATAGTACTCCAATAGTAGAAAATGGTAATATTAGTAGCACTATTGAAGAGACTATTATAGAAAATAATACTACTATAGTTACAGTAGGATTTAGAGAGAAATTTATAAATAGTAGTAGATGTAATCAGATTATAGATAAAGAGTTTTTTGTAATATGTTATGACTTTAAGTTAAAATCAGCTAAAAGTGTAGCTTACACACTAGAGGGTGATTTAGTTAATAAGTTAGATATTGAAGATAGACCACTATTTTATGAAGAAGAACTTATTGATAAACCATATAGAGTAAAATATAGTGATTATATTGGTTCTGGATATAATAGAGGACATTTAGCACCAGATGCCTCATTTGATTGGAGTATTGAGAGTTTAGAAGCTACATACTCTTTAGCAAATATCATTCCACAAGCTCCTATTGTAAATCAAGAGATGTGGGTTAACGTTGAACAGTATGCTAGAGATAAAGCTGTGGAGTTGGGAGAGTTAGATATTGTAAATGTAGTTAAATTTAGTAGTAAACCTAAATATATAGGAGAAGATAAAATTGCTATCTCTGATGGTTACTACAAAATACTCTATAATCAAGATAAAGGGTATGAGGAGTGTTTTTATTATGCTAATGATTTAAATATCAGTAGTATAGATGATAATCTATCAAAACATACTGTTAATTGTGGTGATATTTAGTGTTTATTTTTGTATAATTACATAAAAATAGGAGCAGATATGACCGTTTCAACAGCAGATTTATGTGATAGGTATAAAGATAAAATTCAAGTATTAGAGAAACCTCTAATATCTTATGGAGAGGTTAGAGAATTCAGTGGAAAGATAGTTACAATTAAATTAAATAAAAATAATCATGAGTTAGTTAAAATGCTAAGAGATGAGAAAGGTAGGGGAAAAGTTGCCGTTGTGGATAATGGGAAAGATTTTTACGCAGTTGTTGGTGATACTCTTATGGGTTTTGCTTATAAAAATGGCTGGGCTGGTATAGTTATTAATGGTTTTGTTCGTGATACTAAAGTTACAAAAACAATACCTGTAGGGCTTTTAGCAGTTGGAACTTGTCCTAGAAAAAGTTTTGAGGAGAATAAAGCTTTAAGAGGAGTTGATTTAGAATTTGGAGGAGTTATTTTTAAAGAGGGAGATTATATATATGTAGATAAAGATGGAGTTATAGTAGCTGATAATATATTAAAATAATTGTTTCTATATGTTTATTTCTATATTCTTTTTAAACTTTTTTAGAGATAATATCAAACTTAAAAAAATAGGAGCAATAATGAATAGAATATTTAATTTTGGTGCAGGACCTTCAGCAATACCTTTAGAGGTTTTAGAAGAGGCACAAAGAGAATTAGTAGATTATAAAGGTGAAGGGCTTTCAATTATGGAAGCGTCTCACCGTTCAAAAATGTATGATGAGGTTCATAGTGAAGCTATGTCTCTAATAAGAGAGCTTTATAAAGTGCCTGAAGATTATGATGTGTTATTTCTTCAAGGTGGTGCATCTTTACAGTTTGCTATGATACCTATGAACCTATCTCTTGGAGGAAAAGCACAATATGTTGATAGTGGTAGTTGGTCTTCAAAAGCTATTAAAGAGGCAAAAATTCAAGGGATTAATTATGAAGTAGTAGCTAGTTCAAAAGATACAACTTATGATAGAATTCCTGAAAATATAGAGTTTGATGATAGTGCAGATTATGCTTATATCACTTCAAATAATACTATTTATGGAACAGAGTATCATAACTTCCCAACAACTAAAGCACCACTAATAGTTGATGCTTCAAGTGATATTTTCTCATATCCTATTGATTGGAATAAAGTTGATATGCTTTTTGCAGGAGCTCAAAAAAATGCAGGACCATCTGGTTTAACTATAGTTATTATTAAAAAAGAGTTAGTAGCAAGAGGAGGAGATAATATTCCTACAATGCTAAAATATAAAACTCATGCAGATAAAGATTCTCTATTTAATACACCTCCAACATTTGGAATATATATCTTAAATCTTATTTTACATTGGTTAAAGAAAAATGGTGGAATTGAAGCTATACAAAAGAAAAATATAGAAAAGGCTGAACTTTTATATAATGCAATAGATAATAGCAATGGTTTTTATAAAGGACATGCAACCAAAGAGTCTCGTTCTTTAATGAATGTATCATATAATATTAAAAATAGTGATGGAACAAATAACTCTGAACTAGAGGCTAAATTTGCAAAAGAGGCAACTGAAGCTAGAATGATTGGATTAAAAGGACACCGTTCTATTGGTGGACTTAGAGCATCTATCTATAATGCTATGACTATTGAGGGTGTTGAAGCCTTAGTTGATTTTATGGAAAAATTCCAAAAAGAGAATAGTTAAGATGTTAAAAATTCAAACATTAAATCAAATCTCACCAAAAGGTTTAGACCTTTTTCCAAGAGATAAATATGAAGTAGCAAGTGAATTTACCTCTCCTGATGGTATTATTTTAAGAAGCTTTAAAATGCACGATATGGAGTTTCCATCTAGCCTAAAAGCAATAGCAAGAGCAGGGGCAGGAGTTAATAATATTCCAATAGATAGATGTAGCGAAAAAGGAATAGTAGTTTTTAATACCCCTGGGGCAAATGCAAATGCCGTAAAGGAGCTAGTTTTAACAGGTATGTTAATTGCATCAAGAGATATAGTTGGTGGTGTAGAGTGGGTTCAGAGTATTAAAGATAAAGAAGATGTAGCAAAACTTGTAGAAAAGGGTAAATCAAACTTTGCAGGAAATGAGTTAAAAGGTAAAACTTTAGGTGTTATAGGACTTGGGGCTATTGGTGCAATGGTTGCTAATACAGCACTTGAACTTGGTATGAGTGTTATTGGTTATGATCCTTATCTTTCAGTTGAAGCCGCATGGGAGTTATCTAGTGATATTCAAAAAGCTACAGGTTTAGAGACTCTTTTATCTCAAGTTGATTATATCTCAATTCATGTACCACTATTAGATAGTACAAAAGATATGTTTAATAGTAAAACTTTTGCTATGATGAAAGATGGTGTAAAAATTATGAATTTCGCTAGAGGTGGATTAGTTCATAATGATAATATAAAAGAGGCTATTAGTAATGGAAAAGTATCTTGTTATGTAACTGATTTTCCAACAGCTGATATTTTAGGTGTAAAAGGCATTATTCCTATTCCACATTTAGGTGCATCAACAGCCGAGTCTGAAGAGAATTGTGCAATTATGGCGACAAAAGAGTTAAAAGACTATTTAGAAAATGGAAATATTAGAAACTCTGTAAACTTTCCAAAATGTTATCTTAAGAAAAAAGAAGATGGAAAAAGAATTACAGTATCTAATAGAAATGTACCAAATATAATTAGTGAACTAACTAAAGTCTTAGCAAATAATAGTATAAATATTTGTGATATGCTAAATAAAAGCCGTGGTGATATTGCTTATAATATTATAGATGTTAATGGTGATATAACTGATAGTTTAATAGATGAATTAAAAAGTATAGATGGAGTTATTGCTGTTAGAGTAGTTTAATAAGTTAGATAACCTTTTTTAGGTTATCTAAAATTTTACTTAGTTTAGTTTGAATTGAATTAAGCCTTTAGCCTATTTTTGCTAGAATTCCAAGATTATTATGTAAAAAAGGATTGTAATGAACATTACAGCAGTAAAGAGTGATACAGCAAATGTCTTAGTAACGGCAAAGATTGAGAATGCTGACATTGAAAAAAATATAAATAAAATAGCTAAACAACTTGCTAAAACTCAAAGTGTAGATGGTTTTAGAAAAGGTAAAGTTCCTGTAGCTATTATAAAAAAGATGTATGGTGAAAAACTTCAACAAGAGGCTGAAAGTGATGTTGTATCTGAAATTATGAAAAAAGCACAAGATGAGCTTAATATTAAATCAGAAGATATTGTAGGTGAGCCAATTTTTAAAAAATATGAAAAAACTGATAATGGAATTGATATTGAATTAGAGATTTCTCTTAAACCAACTATTGAAGCTGAAGGTTATGAAAAATTAGCTCCTAGTTTTGATGAACCAACTGTTGAAGAGAAAGAGCTTCAAGAGAGAATAGATGAACTACTAGAGAATAATACTCCATATAAAAAGCTTCAAGAAGATAGACCTTTAGCTAAAGATGACCAAGCAAATTTTGATTTTGTAGGTAAAATTGATGGTGTAGAGTTTGATGGTGGAAGTGCTGAAGAGTTTGAGCTTGTTATCGGTTCAGGTCAATTCATTGGTGGATTTGAAGATAAAATGATAGGAATGAATGCAGGTGAGACTAAAGATATAATTGTTACATTTCCAGAAGATTATCAATCTAAAGATTTAGCAGGAAAAGAGGCAGTGTTTACTGTAACACTAAATAGCATTAAAGCTAAAGGTGAAGCTAAACTTGATGAAGATATGGTAAAAAGACTTCTTCCTGGTAAAGATGATGCTACAGTTGATACTGTAAAAGAGCAAGTAAAAGAGCAGATTAAATCTGAAAAAGTTGCAAAATTATATAATGAAGAGCTTAAACCAAAACTTATTGAAGCATTAGTTGCAGAGTATGAGTTTGACCTTCCTAATAATATTGTAGAGCAAGAGATTGATGCACAAGTTAATCAAAAAGCTCAAACAATGAGTGAAGAGGAGTTAGCTGAATATAAAGATAATAATGAAAAGATTGATGAGCTTAGAGAGTCTTTAAGAGAAGACGCAAGAAACTCTGTAAAAGCTACTTTCTTAGTTGATGCTATTGCTAGAAAAGAGAAAATTATAGTAGAAGACCAAGAGGTAACTCAAACTATTTATTATGAAGCGATAATGAGTGGACAAGAGCCACAACAAGTTGTTGACTACTACAAAGAGAATAATCTTCTTCCTGCTATTAAAATGGGAATGATTGAAGATAAACTATTCTCTAAAATTTTAGGGTTAGATAAATAAGATGAGCTATATCCCTTATGTAGTAGAACAGACAGGTCGTGGAGAGAGAAGTTATGACATCTACTCACGACTATTAAAAGATAGAATTATTATGTTAAGTGGTGAAGTTAATGACCAAGTAGCATCTACTATTGTAGCTCAACTTCTCTTTTTAGAGGCACAAGACCCTGATAAAGATATATATTTTTACATAAACTCTCCAGGTGGAGTTATAACTTCAGGGCTATCTATGTTTGATACTATGAACTATATTAAACCCGATGTTGTAACTATCTGTATTGGTCAAGCTGCATCTATGGGTGCTTTTTTGCTCTCTTCTGGAACTAAGGGAAAAAGATATGCTCTTCCAAATGCTAGAATTATGATACACCAACCATCAGGTGGCGCACAAGGGCAATCAACAGATATTCAAATTCAAGCCCAAGAGATACAAAGACTTAAAGATACTCTAAATGAGATAATGGCTAAAAATTGCGATAAAACAGCTAAAGAACTTGAAAGAGATACAGAAAGAGATAACTTTATGTCTTCACAAGAGGCTTTAGAGTATGGTCTTATTGATAAAGTTCTTACAAAAAGTTTTAGTTAAGGTTTTATAATGGTTCGTGATATAGTTATCTATCCTGATAAACGACTAAAACTTATATCAAAAGAGGTAACCTCTTTTGATAATGAACTTCATACTCTTTTAGATGATATGTATGAAACAATGGTAAGTAAAAATGGTGTAGGTTTAGCAGCTATTCAAGTAGGAGTTGCTAAAAGAGCATTAATAATAAATATTCCTCCAGAAGATGAAAATGGTGAAGCTAAACAGCTAAAAGAGAATACTTTAGAGATTATTAATCCTATTTTTATAGAAAAAAGTGGTGTAGAAAAACATCAAGAGGGTTGTTTAAGTATTCCTGGTATTTACGAAGATATTGAAAGAGCAAAATATGTCTCTATTGAGTATCAAGACCGTTATGGAGAAAAACACTCTATAGAAGATGATAATTTTTTAGCAGTTGCACTTCAACATGAAATAGACCATCTTGAAGGTAGAGTTTTTATAGAAAAACTATCTTTTATTAAACGAAAGAAATTTGAAAAAGAGTGGAAAAAGAGATATAGGAATACTCTTTAATAACTCTTTTCTATAAGTAAATATTAGGCTATTATCTTATATCCTACACCATATTGGTTTTCAATTAAACCGTTTGGTAACTTTTTTCTTAGATTTTTTATTAGTGTTCTTACAGATGATTTTGTTATGGATTTATCAAAATCATCACCCCATACAAAAAATAGAATATCATCATCACTACAAAATTCACCTTTTTTTTCAATAAGTAGTTCAAATAATTTTGACTCTCTTTTTGTTAAAAAGATTATTGTATCTTTATATAGCAGAGTTTTGCTTTTTATATCCCATTGACAAAATTGAGGTAGATAAATTTTATCTCGGTTTTCAACTTTTTTAGAGATTTTTATTAGCTCATCTCTTAGTAATTTATCACTAATTGGTTTTATAATATAACTAGAAAAAGATAACTCAACGACGCTCATTAAAGTCTTAACACTAGAGTCTCTTGTTAATGCTATTATTAAAACTTTTTCATCAATCTTCCTCACCTTTTGAACAAACTCTATAGCAGTAGGTACTAATAGTTCAACTATAATGACATTTGGACTATAGTCATAATAAAAATCCAATGGGTCTTTATATGTAACAAATATATCTCTAAAGTAGTTTTTAAATAGAGATAAATATCTCTTTCTTTGAAAATCATCAAAGTCTATATATAATAAAGTTAGGTTTTCCAAATTTTTCATACTTTTCTCCCTAAACTATATAATAGCTGTTTTTGCATATTTTTAACTGTTTTACTTTTCTCATTTTATTTCCCTTTATTCCGAGATGATAATAGTCTCAAAAAAAAGTAGAAGAAATGTGTGGAAAAAGTACAATAATTGTGTAAAAGATAAACTTATATGTTTATTTTATAGCCAACTCCATATTGATTTTCAATTAAACCTCTAGGTATTTTTTTTCTTAAATTTTTTATAAGTGTTCTTATTGAAGCATTTGTAACTGTTTTATCAAAATCATTTTCCCAAACATAAAAAAAGATCTCATCATCATTACATGCTGTACCATTTTTTTCTATAAGTAGTTCAAGAAGTTTCTGCTCTCTTTTTGTTAAAAATAGTGCTTCATCTTTAAAAAAGAGTGTTTTACTACTACTATTCCAAGAGCAATTTTTTGTTAAATATGTTATCTTCTCTTTATTTATTTTGTTAGATATTTTAAGAAGAGCATTTAGGAGCTTAAAATCATCTACAGGTTTAACTAGGTAGCTTGAAAAATTTAAATTAACAATCTCTAGTAATATCTCCCTATTAGCATAATCGGTTAAAGCTATAAATGCTGTATTCTCATCCTCTTCTCTAATCTTTTTAGCAATCGTCTCACCACCTAACCTTGCAACATATAAATCCATAACTATAATATGTGGTCTTTTCTCTTTATATACTCTATAAGCCTCCTCTGCACTATTAGTAATATATAAAATGTCACAGTTAGATTTTAGAAGTGGTGAGTATCTGTCTAATATTTGTTTTTTATTTTCAATATACAAAATTATTAGTTTTTTTAATATTCTCAAACATTCTCCCTCTTATCAATATCTTTTATATTATTTTAGGGATATTCTTACCTATTATAATATAATCAATGCTATATAATGTCAGAAAAATGTGATATAAGCGTGATTTTTAAGGAAATTAATAAAAAAAATGTGTTATATGAATAGTTATTATATTTGAAAAAAAGACACTATTAAAACAGTATTAATAATGTCTTTTAAAATTATGGCTTAATATAAACCAAATTTACCATCAGCTCTTTTATACATAACTCTCATGAGTCCGTCGTAGTCATTAAATACAATAAATTGTCGTTTTTTCTCTGCCTTTAATGCTTCAATGGCTTCGTCGAAATCTAGTGGTTTATGAAGTTCTAAATCCATAGGAACTATCTCTACCTCTTCAGGTTCTAAATCAAGTACTGCTTCAGCATCTACACCCATATCTTTAAATGACATTACTTTATGGTCTTTAACCTTATCAGCATATCTTCTAAGTGCTTTTTGAGCTCTATTCATTGCAGTATCAGATGCAGCATATACATCTTTATCTCTTTGTGTAATAACTATTGTATTTTTATCTTTTAGATTAATAACAAGCTCTAGTAATACACCTTCTTTATTTTTATTATCACCTGAGATAATAGTGCTAGTTGAAATAATATTTAAGTTATATTTGTCCAATTCATCAATACTATCTGAAATATGATTTCTAATAGAATCTGATAGGTCAAAATGTCTTCCCACTATATTTTTACTCATGATAAATCCTTTTTGTTGTTTTTACTTAATTAGTTAAAACAAGTTATTATAAATTAATAACTCTTTTTTACTATTATTTTAAGTTTTTAATTATACCCAATTTATATAAACAAAAAGTAAACAAATTATAGTTTCTGAATTGTTCTTCTATGAAATGTTATGTTTCTATCAATTGGGTCATCAAAATCTTTATAGTTTACAAAAACATCAATAATAAGAGATATAGAAGAGTCAAAACCTGTAGGATTTGATACATTCCAATCTTGAGTTATATTTGGAGGACAGTCTAATAAGAGCTGTTTATTTCCAATATATTTAATATTAGTCTTTATAGTATAAAGGTTATTAGGCTCTCCAAAAGAGGCATTAATGGTCTCTAAACAGTTACCACCACTTCTATCATAATTGATTATATAAAGCATTGCAAGTTCGGTATAACTTCTAGCTAGAAGTGAAGCTTGTTCTTTTTGATACTGTTTGGTTGTTGATTTTACAGTTTTACTACTAACTCCCATAATAAGTGCTGTTAAAGAACTCATTATAAAAATAACAAATATAGCTGTTACTATTGAAAAGGCTTTTTTATGTCTTATATTCTTATCTATCATCGTATTATCGCTTTCTCTTTACAAGTACTAATATTAGTATCACCCAATAACTCTGTTGCACAAAGTTTAAAGTGTATAACACCACCATTTTCTGAAAATTTAAAAACAGATACATTTTTCATTAGGGTATGTTTTGTTATATTATTGTCTATATAGCTCTCTCCATTCCATGGTTGATAGTTTGAGTATAGAACTAAATTAAAAAGCCCTTTTCCATCAGCCTCTGGTGCAATAGCATAAGCACTCCATGCTAATTTATATCTCTCTGTAATAATTTTGGGTCGAATAGTAGCACTATTTGGGTCTTGGCTTCTAGTAAAAGTTAATGATGTATTACTATCTGCCCAAACAGGAAATATACAATCTGTAGAACTTGTGGCTAACTCTGGTATTAATCCCATACATAAGGGGCTATATTCACTACTTCCTGTATAGTAGTTATCATTTTGCATAAACAGAACAGAAGCTGGTTTATTGGAAGTTAAATCAACTTTTCCATTTGATAGATTATTTATAATAGTAGCCACATTTTCTAATGTTGAAGCAGGAGTTGTAAATTTATTTATAGAAGCAGTCTCATAATTAGCTACTCCACTCCAATTTGGATTAGTATGAGATGAAAAACTATCATTATCATATCCTATCCACTCAATAGTTGTATATTTAGTACCAGCAATAGGTAAATCTTCTATGGCTAACCAATCCGTATCTGCAATAGCTGTACCAAGATTTTTATAATCAAGAAATGCTTTATGGTCTTTTGATATAGTAGTTCCTTGAATTCTATATGTTAAACGGTTAACTATTTGATTTGCTACAAGTTCAGTCTTTGTACTCACATTATAAATAGCTCTTTGTAAAATATAATTCTCATAAACTTGAACAATAATTTGTGATACAATAGATGCTACAATTCCAAGTATTACAAGTACAAATACAACCTCTATAAGTGAAAATGCTTTTCTATTTTTCAATATTGTGCCTCCCCTAAACTATATGTTCCTATATTACATGAAAAAGCCTCTAGCGTAATATTTTTTTCCAATTCTGGTACTGCCGTATTATTACTTACTAGATTTGTTTTTATAAATTTTATATTGCTATTATTGGGATATACATTTTGATTAGTAAATATAGTATTTCCTGCATTAATAACAGTATCATTTAAATCACTATTATTTCCATTTGGTCTATCATTTGCAAAACTGACTATAGTCTTTATTGTAATATTTTGGTCAACATAATCTCCAGAACTAGCCGTTGTTGTCTCATTATTAAAGATAGTTAAGTTTAACTCTACATTATTATAATCATCAATATCATCAAATATATCAAAAGTCTCATTTCCATCAGTTCCAATAGGTGTAATAGTTAAGTTATCATCTCCAACAGCTGTTGTTCTACTTGAGAGATTTATATCAATTATTCCAGCCAATTTAAAAGGTGAATTTGCTTTTGGACTTGTTAATTGTATAATAGGAGCAACACCAGTTGTATTATTAGCATCTCCCTCGTCCCAATGTTTACTAAGAAGTATTCCAGAGTGAGAAGATAATGCAGCTATTGCCTCTTGTTGAAGTGCTACAAATCCACTATTTACTGATTGTTGAATTAACATTGGAGTAGAAAGTAGCACAATACCAATAATAACTATAGCAAAGATAAGTTCTATCATTGCTATACCTTTTTTAAATCTTTTATTTATCATATCTTTTACCAATCCATTTTATTTGTAGGTTTTCTATTTCCTTTTACACCAATAATATTTCCTGTTTGTCCTACTCCACTCATTGTTCCATTATTATCTGCTCTAAATTTTACATGATAAAAAGGGTTTCCACCTCTACTAGGAGTAGGGTGATATGATAACCATGGAGATGGATTTAAATTTACTTCAACCTCTACAGGAGTAGTTAGAGATATAACAGGACCTATATAGTTTGTTTTTAAATTTTCTAATCTTCCTTTTCTTCCTTGATTAAAATTTGGTATAGAGTTTGGTTGAATAGATATACTTTCCAATCTATTATTACGAGTAGAGAGTGTATCTGATTGTTTTGGGTTTACTGTTCCATCAATTGTACTATTATGAAATGCTGATGTGTACCAACCATTTTGCGTTTTAAAGCTATTTAAACCATTATCACCTACCATATCATTACATAGTGTTCTATTAAAATCACAATATATATAAGCACCAATAGGGGTAGAGATAGATGAAGAAAAGCTATCGGGATAATTCTCTTTATCTGGCATAACTGTAGCATAATAGAGAGTTTTAGATTTATTTAAAATCTGTTCTCCTGTTGGAATAAAATCATTAATCTCATTATCTGCTAAATTACTTCCTGCTTCTATTGAAGATACTTTTGCTTTATGAAAATCTATTTTTACTGGATTTATAGTCTTATTAAAGCTCTTTTTTATATTATATAGAAGTGCTATATCTACTGAACCTTTTTTACTATTTTTAAAATCTTCTTCTTTTATTGTTATATTATTATCAAGGGCGTTAGTTTCAAATATTTGTAAACTATTCTCATCTTCATTATCATCGTCATCATCATCACTTTCATCATCTTTAATATTACTGTTAAGTTGCTCTTTTTTTTGTATTTTAACAATATCTCCTTCTGCATTAGAAGCTGTTTTTTTAGTAGTTTTAATGACAACAGTATCAGGGTTAGGATTATGGAAAACTCCTCTATCTGTTGTTATAGTATAATCTAATGATAGTTGAACTTTATGAGCTAGACAATCTTTTGTAAAGTTAGTAGTTATCTTACCACCCTTCTCTTTTGCTGTAATATTTCCATCTATTAAAATAGCCATTTTATCACTTTGGGTTAAATCACCCATATATAAAAAGTCATTATGTCCACTATTGGTTTTACTCTTTACATCTAAATTAACATCAAAACTGTATGGTTGGAAATATACCTTTAAGTCATAATAGTGGTTATATAATGGGTCGTCTGAATTTATACTAAAAGTTGTATCTATATTACACCCAAATTTACCACTACTATCTAGTTCATTACTTGAAGAATTTATATTACAACCTAATTGACTAGTTCCATTATAGTGGTCAAGATTTGTCCAATTTTCATCTTTTACTTTAATAATAAAATTACCAACATTATCACGAGAAAACTCTTTATTACTATTAATACCATCTATAAAGTCATAATATTTCAACTCTTTATCTGTAGTATCATTACAAATACTCTTATTACCATCAAATAGAAGTGTTGCATTAACCTCTTGAATTGGAGATAATATATTTGACTCTTTATTTTTATAACTTATTTTAGGTTTATAATTTGTATCAATTAAACCTTTATAGTTAAGAGCTTTAACTTGTAACTCGTACTTATAACCTGAAGCTAAAGCTATGCCATAAGACTCTTTTTGATTGCTTGTAGCTAAATGGTCTCTTATAGTTCCATCATCTGCCCAAAGCATAAGTTTAAATCCAGCAGGACGAATAGAAAAATCATCTCTGGAATAGATAGTTCTTATAGAACTATTATTTTCAAAAGCTTTTCCATTACTAAAATCACCTTTTACTATAGTTTGATTATGCTCTAAGTATGATATTTTATATATAGCATCTTTTGTAGCATTTAACTCTAGGTCATGATTATCTGTAATATCAAATCTACTACTTTTATGGTCTAAATATTTATAACATGTATACATAACTTTATTAGTTGTAGAGGTGTTATCAATTAATTCAATTTTAAGTGTAATATCTTCAATAGGATACTCTTTAAAATTTGACTCATTTTTATCATAACTTACTATACAGTAGTTAAAATCTCTATTTGAAATTTGTGTATATAGTGACTCTTTTTCTCTTTGCTCATCTATATTGGTAGGCTTAATATTATTACTTCCAACTCTTTCTATATTAAATATAGCATTATCATCATTAACAATTACACCAATACCTTTACCATTTTTTATAGCGAGATTTTTACCATTATAAATTTCAATATAAAATTCCTCATTAGGCTCTATCTCTATATCTCCATAAATAGTAGCATTTAACTCATAAGAGGTTGTTCCTTTTGGAATATCTATAAATCTAGCATCTCCATTAAAATCATAATCTTTTGAGTGTTCACCTTTATAAAAAGCTGTACCTAATGGGGAGATAGCATTAACTCCATCACTATATTTAACCCAAAAACCAGCATTTTCTGGAGCTGGTTTACTAAATGAGATATTAAATTTAAATATCTTTTTACCACTATCTCCCTCAAAATCCACAACTTTTTCTTCTATACTAATAGTTGAAGGTTCACTAATATTTGCTTCTGCACAATTAGCACCATCATTATAATAACTTAATTCATCTGTTGTAGATAATTTATATAAATCTCCTGTATCACTATCTATTTTATAAAATCCATTATTACGCTCCATTATAAAAATATCACCATCTATATCTGAAAATATTGTATCTATCGCAGAGTCTAAACCCTTTGGTTTATCGTTTATAACGCTCATAACTCCACTATTTTTATCTATTTTTACAAATTTATCATTTATATCTTCATTGCTATTATCTAAAAGCATAGCGTAAAAGTAGTCTCCACTCTTATCAATAGTCATATCCCAAAACTTAACAGGCTCATTTTTACCTTTTATGCTATATTTTAGATTTATAGTTTTTACTACTTTTTTCTCTTTTATATCAATTTGATATATTTTATCATCAGCACCACCATTACTACTTACAAAATAGTTTCCATCTCTATCAAATGCTCCTGCATAAAGCTGTGTTGTTAACCCTTCAACTGCTCCTAAATCTATAACTTTTGCATCTCTATCAATTTTTAAAAGATGTGTTTCAAAAAGTGCATACATAAAGTTATCTACACTATTATATCCTAGAGCATTATAGCTACTACTATAACCATTACCTATATAATTAAAACTATAAGGTGTACTATTTTGGTCAATACTATGAAGCCAAGTTTTACCACTATCACCACTACCTGTTCCCATTTTTGTTCTATTTGATATATATAGTGTGTTATTACAAACAAATGGAGTCATACTATCAGAACATAAACATTCATCTCTATTGCTACCGTCCCAATTTTTACCACTACTTTCATTATTAAAAATATCTTTAATCTGTTTACTCTTTAGAGCAGTATCAAAAATTTTAACCTCATCAATATACATATTAGATACATAAGCTTTTCCACCTATATGTAGCTCATTATTTGGGGATATTAAATCTTTATTATATTTTTTAGAGACTACTAATTGTTTATCAAGATATATTTTATATTCTCTATTTTCATAGATAACTGCTAAATAGTGCCAAGCTTTATCTTTTAATCCTATATCAGTTTTATAAAAACTTCTACTACTTTTATCAGAAAAAGTTGTATAGAGTCCTAATTTATCATTTCCATAGTTGTAGTTATATTTAATTCTAAAGACACCATTAGTTCCATTATTACTAGCCCCTTTATGAAGTAGTGTTTGCCAACCATTAACATTTTCATGTACTTTTACCCACATAGAGACAGAAAATTTACTACTATTAAAATCATTAAAGTTACTAATCTTAACAAAGCTTTTATCACTCATAGTAAATTTAGCACTTCTATTAATTATCTTCTCTTTAGAAGAGGTAATTGGTAGTTTTCCATCTTTATCTTTTAGTATAGCTACTCCATGAAAATTATTTCCACTACTATCTCTTACTTCCCCATTAGTTCCATTTAAAATACACTCATCAAAACGATACTCTGCTAATAGTTTTTTACTAATATTTTCATCATCAGTAATAATAGTACCAGTTCCAATAGGAATAAAAGAATTCATTTCAGAAGGAAGAAGAACTACATAAAATGTTTCATCATCTTCAACTTCATTATCCCCAATAACTTTAACACTAATAGTAGCATTTGTCTCTCCCTCATTTATGGTTACTTTTCCTACAATTTTTTTATAATCAGCTATATTAGTTGTAGTACCACCATTATTACTATTTTCATTATTATTATCTTCACTATCACCCTCTTTTTGAAAAGAGATATTTTTTTTACTATTATGTTTTTCTATAGAAGTCAAACTCTTTTTATCATGATGTGAGGATTGACCATTAAGCCAATCTTTAATTATATCCCACCAACTACTACCACCACTACTACTATTACTATCATCATTGTTATCACTATTATTTACAGTTGTATTATTGGTATCATTATTATCACTAAAATCTTCATCTCCTGCTGTACCATCTTTTGTAGTATAATCAAAAGTTAGACCACCTTTTGGAGCAGGTTTATTTAAAGATATTGTAAAATTAAAATCTGTAAATCCACTATCTCCTTCTAGTTTAGTAACATTATTTATAGATATTTTTGGTTTTATTTCAGATATTTTAGCATTGGCACATCTTGCACCATCACCATGCAAAGTTGTTCCTATATTAGAGTAGTATTCTGCTTTTACTTTAGATATATCTATCTTATATACATCAGCTTTATAAGAGTGGTGTGCGTATAGATTACCATCTTTATCAAAAAAGATTGATGCAACATTACCTGAACTTGGTATTGCATCAAGATGTCCTAAATTTGTAACTTTACCACTATTTTGGTCAATTTTAATAAGATTTTCATTCCAATCAACAGTATATATCATATTATCTATAGGGGAGAATGCAAAGTCTGATACATCTACTTCACTATCTAAATGTATAGAGGGTAGAGTCTTTAGATAATTTATAGATAGGTGATTAACATCAACAAGATATAGAGTATCTTTTTTAGATATAGTAAACAGATATAAAATTCCATCTAATGATACATCTCCTGCATGATATGTAGGAGATGTATCATCTGCTGGTTCAAATGTTGGTAATTTATCTATATTATAAAATCTTTTTGTATAGTTACTATCAATTCTAACTACTTTGTATCTTCCTCTATCAAAACCCCAAAGATAATTATCTATAACATTATAACCAATAGCGTTTATATTGTAACGATTAATATTATATTTACTTGATAGTTTTTCCCCTGTACTTAAATCAAAACTATTAACATCTGTTTTGGCATTAAATGCTTTACTACTAAATATATAAGCATTATTAGAACATGTAAAAGGTATGCTAATACTATCTTTGCTATTAGCAAAATTTTTATTTATATTAGTATTCACACTTATATCTATAATATTTTGACTAGTTGATATATATCCATCAATATCTTTTGATGTATTACAATCATGAGTATTAGAGGCATCTTCTATTAGTTTATATTCTCCTAAAATTATATTATTTAATATATATTTCCCTGTATTATTATCTGCTTTTACACTCTTTAGAAACTTATTATTACTACTACATATTTTAATAAAACTATCTTTGTTTAATCCACTCTCTACACCATCTTTTATTCCATTACTATTGTTATCATCAAAAATATATCCTGATATAGTAAATTTTGGTGCTGAACGAACACCATTACATGAAAGCCCTTCAATATCTCTTGTTCCACTTAGATTACGAGTCTCTATAAATCTTTTTTGTTTTAAATCAACTCGATATATTTTTCTAGGTAGTTTGCTATATCCCCCATCATCTTCTGTATAAAGTTTACCATCAATAGCAAAAGCAAGTCCTTCTGCATCAAAATTATCTCTTGCTTTAAATATAAATGTTGCTACTCCTGTTTTAAGATTAAGTTTATATACTTTTGGTGCGGTATGTTTCCCTGCATCATCTATTCCATAAGCCTCTCCTGTATTTGGGTCTATAGCTAAACTATCTAATTTATATTTAGCAATAGTTTTAGGATAACCTTCGAGTTCATTATTCCAATTATCTGCATAAAAAGCATGAAGATAATATCGGTTTTTCTTTTGATTATTTGAGGCTATAATATATAATATCTCTTTTTTTATATTAGGGTCATAATAGAACTCTGCTCCTTCAACCTCATAATCTAGTATATGTTCTTTCTCTTTATATACATTAATTGGGCTATTTTTACTATTAAAATCTATACTATATAGAGTTGAGTAGTCTCCATGTTCTGTAGTTGAGCCACTATTTGTATAGGTTTGAAAAGCATATAATTTATGATTTGTAGCTCTATAGGCTGTACCTTCTCCTAGAAATTTTGCATCAATTTTAATCTCTTTAAATATACTACTAGAAGATAAATCCATCTCATAGATACTTCTACCATCGTCTATCATTCCATAACATATCCCATATCCTAATTCTGCATCAACAAAATAACTAGCAACACCACCATAAGGGTCAGCTGTATCTCCACTTGTATCATGGGGAAAAGTATTTATATCTGTTAAATCCATAGATGAGGTAACATCTCGCCCAAAATATGAAAATCCATAATATTTCTGCCCTGCATTAACTCCTAACTCATTAAGAGATACAAAAGCCATTCCCATTGGCTCATTTGAATTTCCAAGATGCCATACTTTACCTTGTTGTCCTTCAGTACTTTTTTTATTGTCTCTATAGAAGCCTAATGCTCTTCTATATGTAGAGTTACCATCAGGAAGTTCAATATTACAGTTTTTATAACGAATATAACTAGAGCTACTACTATGAGGCATTACTCTTACAAGATTTCCATAAGATGTAGGATTATTATTAGCATCAATAGATAATATAGGAGCAATTCGTAACTCATTGTTTCCAGATTTTTCAGTTACAATATGACCTGCTTTTGTTAAATCACTACTTTTTGCAGGAGCTATAATCCCATTTGGAGAGATAAAATCAACTCTCTCTATATTTTTAGCTGTATCCCAATTATTAGATACATTTTTAAAAAGGTCTAAAGCTCCAATATTAATTACTCTACCCCCCATAACTTTTGCCATATCACAACTGCCATTAGTTTGTGGATAGTCTGTTTCTAGCGTATAATTACCTTTATTCCCTTTTCTTTCAGCAAAGAGACCACAAGGCTCACCAGTAGCATAACTATTATCAACTCGTCTAATCTTAATAATAGAGGAGTTACTTACATAATTATATCTATGTCCAGCATATTCAAATCCATCTATAACAAGATTATCCCCTCTCCCCCATTTATATTTAGTTCCATTTACACTGTATGTTGTATTATTTGCACTCTCTTTATGTGCAAAAATTCTTGAAACCTCGCCTTTTGAAAAACTGAATGAAAAAAATATAGATATAATTATTAAAATTCTTATTAAAAACATATTTCATACCTTTATTATAATATAAAATTTATACTATAATAAGATAAGTTTCTTTATATAACCTTTAAAATATATATTAATGTATGTAAAAAAGTTAATATTTATTTAAGTTTAAAACTGTTATTTTAATTTAAAATTAGAAATTGGATAGATTTTCTCTCTTTTTAGTTAATACAAATAGTGCTGTTTTATATATAATTTCTAACTCTAATAGAATAGACCAATTTTTTATATAATATAAATCATACATAAGTTTCTGTTGTGCATCTAATTTACCTGAACCATATTGATATTTTATTTGTGCTAAACCCGTAATACCTGGGGCTACTACATGTCTCTGTTTATAAAATGGAATACTTTTTTCAAACTCTTTTGTCCATATTTTTCTCTCTGGTCTAGGTCCTACAAAGTGCATTTCACCTTTAGCTACATTCCATATTTGTATAAGTTCATCTATTTTTTTATGTCTAATTGTTTTACCCCATGGAAATGTTCTTGGGTCATTATCACAAGCAAATTTAGCTCCATTTTTTTCTGCATCTATACACATAGAGCGAAGTTTTATACACTCAAACTCTTTTTCATCTTTTCCAACTCTAAGCTGCCTAAAAAAAAGAGGTCCTGCTGACTCTTTATTAATTCTATATTTAGAGTAAACCATAGCAATAAGTGTAGGAATAAGTAGTAAAAAGATACTAATATAATCAATAACTCTTTTTTGTATATATTGCCAAGTGGTATATGTGCTAATATTATTTAATGAAGATATATCTCCTCTATCTTCACTAATTAAACATTTATGTAGATATTTCTCTAAAAACTCTTCAATAGTAATATACTCAATACCTCTAAGTTCTAGTTTAGTTAAATATGTTAATAATTTAGATGGTAAAATAGCTTTTGTATTTAAGACAATAACAGTTGTTCTGTTTTTATATAATATATTATCTAATCTCTCAATAGAGTTAGATACAGACATATCTTTATAACTAATATGAGTTATATTATCAAACTGTTTTGCTAATCTTTCTTCTTCTATTTTAGTAAAAGAGTATCTATCACCTAAAATTATCATATTATCGCTTTTATTATATTTCTATGATTTTACATTAAGTATGCTATAAGAGGGATAATAAACGAAAAATTAATAGCTCTTAGGCTATAATTTTTGATAATTTTAAATAAGGTTAAACAATGACAATAACTCGTTTTGCACCATCTCCAACAGGATATTTACATATTGGAGGATTAAGAACAGCTCTTTTTTCATGGCTTTGGGCTAGAAAAAATAGTGGTAAATTTCTACTTAGAATTGAAGATACAGACCTATCAAGAAATTCAACCGAAGCCCAAAAGGCTATTTTACAAGCCTTTAATTGGGTAGGTCTAGAGTATGATGGAGAGGCTATCTATCAATCTAAAAGATTTGATATTTATAAAAAGTATATAGACCAACTTTTAGATGAGGGAAAAGCATATAAGTGCTATATGAGTAAAGAGGAGTTAGCCTCTCTAAGAGAAGAGCAGATGGCAAAGGGTGAGAGAACTAGATATGACGGGAGATATAGAGACTTTAAGGGAATTCCACCAGAGGGAGTTGAGCCTGTTATTCGTATAAAAGCACCTCTTAGTGGAGATATTATTTTTAATGATGGAATAAAAGGTGAAATCTGTATATCTGCTACAGAGGTTGATGATTTTATTATAGCAAGAGCTGGAGGAGTTCCAACATATAATTTTGTTGTAGCAATAGACGATGCTTTAATGGGACTTACAGATGTAATTAGAGGAGATGACCATCTATATAATACACCTAAACAGATAGTAGTATATAATGCGTTAGGTTTTAATATACCAAACTTCTATCATGTAGCAATGATAAATAATGAACAGGGTAAAAAGCTATCAAAAAGAGATGGTGCAACTGATGTTATGGAGTATAAAGCTTTAGGTTATCTTCCAGAAGCACTACTTAACTTTTTAGTAAGACTTGGTTGGAGTCATGGAGACCAAGAGATATTTAGTGTAGATGAGATGATAGAGCTATTTGACCCAAAAGATATAAACAGAAGTTCATCAAACTATAATTTAGATAAACTTTTATGGCTAAATGCACACTATATTAAAAATATGTCAAATAGTAAACTAGCATCTTTGCTTAAAGATTATGGTGTAGATATAGAAGAGCATGATAAACTAGAGTTAGTTTTAGATGCAACAAAAGAGAGAGGTAAAACTTTAGTAGAGTTAGCAAATCAGATAAATCTTATATTAATAGCACCAACAGAGTATAATCCAAAAGCATCAAAAAAAGCATTTAAAGGTGAAGCTAAAACTATTTTAGCTAATTTCGCTAATATGTTAAAGAGTTGGGATAAACCTCTACACACTCCACCAGAGTACCATGCTGTTATAGAAAAATTTGTAGCAGATAATGGCATAGGATTTGGAAAAATAGGGCAACCACTAAGAGTTAGCCTACTTGGAGCAATGACTGGTTCTGGATTAGATGAGATTATGGCTATTTTAGGAGTTGATGAGACTATTAATAGAATTAATAGAGCTATAGATAATATCTAATTTTTAGATATTACTATCTATAATTCTTCGTCCCCAAAGAAAACGGTTTTTATAAAATCGTTTTTTATCAAAGCTAGTAATTACAACTTTATGTTTTCCAGAACTTGCATGTATAAATTTCCCATCTTCAAGATAGATACCCACATGATTTACCTTTCCAACTCTTTTTCTACTTGTATCAAAAAAGACCATATCACCTCTTTTAAGTTCATTAAATCTAACAAGTTTTCCAACTTTAGCTTGACTTCTTGATACTCTTGGTAGATTAATCCCTACTGTTCTATAGACTTTTTGAGTAAATCCTGAACAGTCAAAACATTCAGGTCCTGTTGCTCCCCAAACATAAGGTTTACCTAAAAGTTTTTTTGCTTTATCTTCTATATTTTTCGTAATTACAGGATTATCTTTAATAAGCCAAGCAAGAGGTAAGTATCTACTCTGTTGATACTTTTTATAGTCAAATGAAGCTACAACTCTTTTAATCATCTCTTTATCTGAAATAATTTTTGCAAGAGTTATATCTTTTTGATATAACTCTTGTTTAATCATAAACAGATTATAAGAGTCTGTAATATCATCAACCTTATTCAATGAGCGTTTAGTTAATATGGTAAGAACCATTAATAGCTGTAAAATAACAATAAAAGAGAGTACCTTTTTTAATAAATCCATTAAACCACCTAACAATTTAAAATAAAATTTTGTAATAATAATTAAAAGTTCTTAATATAAAGTTTAAATGTGATACTTTTTTATATTTTTTCTATTTTGATTTTCTATTTTGTTACATTAAGTTAAGTGTTCTATTTTATTCTTCCATCTAAAATTGGAACAAAAAGACAAGGTTCTATAACAGATGATGTAATTTTACCATTTACTTTTCTAAATTTTGTAATAATTTGACTATTATTTTTTTCAATAGGAGCTAATAAAATACCTCCCTCTGCTAACTGTTCAAATATAGCTTTAGGAATTTTTTTAGCAGTTGCAGAAAACAGTATTCTCTCAAAAGGAGCAAACTCTTTCCAACCTCTTTGCCCATCATCAAAACGGGTAAAGATATTATTTATTTTATCTTTTCTAAATCTATCTTTTGCCTCTTTTAGTAAAGAGTCTATTCTCTCTATTGTAAATACTCTTCTGCATAGTTTTGAAAGAATGGCAGCTTGGTAACCACTTCCACACCCTATCTCTAAAATAGAGTCAACACCTTTTATTTCAAGATATTGTGTCATTTTAGCTACAGTTAGTGGGGAGGAAATCCATTGATTTTGTTGTATAGGTAGGGCATCTAACTCATAAGCTATATGTCCAAAACCTATTGGTACATAAGATTTTCGATTGACCTCTAAAAATGCTTTTTTTATATAGGGATAGAGTTTAAATTTATTTTCAATTTTTTTTACCATCTCTATTCGTTGTATTTCTAATGTCATTCGTTTATATTTCCCACTAATCAAATAAGTTAATGAGAATTTTATCTAAAATGATATTAAAAACGCTAGTCTATATTTTGTTGAATAATCTCATTTAACCTTTTGTGGAGTTTATCATCTCTAAAGTTTATAAAATCTATTCTATCTACCATCTCTTCTATAGTTGCCAACTCTCTTAATAGGGCATCTACTAAAACATCTGATAGTAATTCATCTTTAGATATTTTAACTGAAAATAGCTCATCATCACTTAGATTAAAATATATTCTGTTTTTATCTTTAATAATATTTAAACTCTCTTTTCTATCAAAATTTTTATATATATACATTGAACCTAATAGAAAAATTGTACTAAAAATTATAGTTATAATTAATAAATTCTCTGTTATAAGATATAGTATAGTTAAAATAAGTGGTGTTGCAATAATAAAAATATGGTTCATAATATATTTCCTTTTCTTTTTTATTTTCTGTAGAATATCTATTTTTTGTGTAAAAGTTGAGAAGTCTATTTATAAAGTTTAGCTTTCATAGTTCTTGAATATTCAGGTAAATCTCTATCTAATCCATTCCACTCAATATTGGCAGAATAGTAATCTTCACTCTCACCTAATATCTCAATTTTCATATAAATAATTTTATCTTTATATTCACTATCAGATATATTTTTATTTATACCTATAAGAGTAATTATATTATTATCTATGGATATATTATCAAACTCTAAACTATTAGCATACTTTCCATTATTAAAGATTTGAAAATCTGGAATAGTAGCTGATTTTAAATCTGAACTAAATTCAATAACAGAGTTATCAATATTATCTCTAGTACAATTTACCCTATCTTCAACTATAAGTTCTATAGAGAATTTTTTACCAGCAAGAGATAGATTTGATGGAGTATTATTTAGATAAATATCACTTGTATCATAAAAACAGTAGGGTTTTTGTGCTTCTTGATTAAAATATATATTTCCTGCTTTATAATATTTACACACATAAACATAACCATTTTTAAAGTTACCTCTTTTATATTTAGCAGTAGCACAACCTACCTCTTTTGTATTTTGCCAAATAACTTGTGTATAGTGTCCACACTGAAATCCAATATCACAACTTCCATCTTCATAATGATAGTGTGGTTCTTCTTTTTCAAACCAGTTAGGCATTGCATCATATATTGTTAAAGGTCTATTTTTACTTGAAGCGTAAAGATTTTCACCATAATTTTTTTTATGATTATTTTCAGTATCGTGTTCAAATTCTCCACTATTAGCTAAAATATTAGCATAAATTTGTGCCTCATTTTCTAATTTTAAACTATAAGTTAAAGGTGCATCTGTAAAATATATTTCTCTTTTTTTATTATGCTCTTGTATAATATTTTGTTGAGTTTGTGTTAATTCGCTATTTAACTCTGTCGTATCTATTGTTGGTTTTGGTGTTGGAGTGTTAACTACACTATTACTACTTTCTATTTTAGGAGTATCTCCACCACAACCTACAAAAATTAATACCGTACCAATAACCGTAATTGATTTTAAAAACATAACTACTCCTCTATTTTACTCTTCTATAATAAGACCTGACCTATTAATTCTTTTCCACTCTCCACCATCTAACATTTTAATACCTTTATCTTTAATCTCTTTACAACCTACACAAATATCAGAAATACCTTTATGAAAGGGAAAAGCAAAATCATAAAAAGGCTCTATTACCATATCTAGGTCTCGATTAAAAAATCCTATTTTACCATTGATTTTTGTTCTAGCTAAACCCTCTTTAAACTTATCAGGTTTTCCTTTATCATCACTTATAACAGGCATAGCTTTACCATCTTTTCTTACAAAATACCATTGATTATCAATATTTGTAGCAACTAAATTATGCCCTTTAAAATCCAATCTCCTAATATATTTAGGACTAAGGTAAGTAGCATAATCTTTTTTATTTTTAATTTGAATTGAACTACACCCACTTATAAAGAAAGCTAAGAGTATTAAGAATAGAGAAGAAAATTTCATAAAACTACCTTTAGTTTGAATTATAGCACTAAAAAGTTAAAATTATATTGTTATAGAAAGTAATTATTAAGTAGAGATACCCTTTATGGGTATCTATTTATATAGGAAGAACTCGAATATTCTCATCTAGTTTTTCTCTAAGAATATTCTCAATAGCAAAAAGTGTTCCGGTAGAAGAACTAGCACAACCACTACAAGCACCTAAATATCTAATATAAATATCGATATGTTGACCATTCTCTTTAATATCTAAAATCTCCATATCACCACCGTCCATAATAAGCATTTGACGAATATTATCATCAATTACTCTATCAACAGCTTTTAGTTTTTGAACAACTGTCATATCAGCAAAAGCAACAGCTCCACCACCTGCCATTGTATTAGTATTTTTACTTATTTTCTCTTTTTCATACTCTTCAAGTAAATCAACTAAATATATATCTTTTGCTTCATGACCTCCAGGTCTAATACAAGATTTACAGAAAGCCCCAGCTTTTGTATAGTCTGTAATTTGCTCAATAGTAGTTAAATCATTTAATCTAATTACCTCTCTAAGAGTAGATAAAGATACTCTTGCACACTCACAAACAATAACCTCTTGTTCAAAGCTCTCCATATCAACACCCTTATATTCAGCTGCTGCTTTTTTAATTACATCATAAGCCATAACGCTACAATGCATCTTTTGAGGAGGAACAGCAGGAGTATCTGGATTATCTCTCATTGCATGTTCAACATCAATATTTGTAATTTTTACAGCCTCATCAACTGTTTTTCCTTTACATAAACTAGCCATTGTATCAGATGATGCTATAGCAGTTCCACAACCAAAACTTTTAAATTTTGACTCTAAAATAACATCTGTTTTTGGGTCAACTGCCCAGTATAATCTAACTGCATCTCCACAACTCTCTGCTCCAAAATCTGCAACAATAAGTTTAGCACCCATTGCATCAGCTTGTTCTTGTGTTATTTCACCCATATTTTGAGGGTTATTCATTAAATTTGTTACTTTTTGGCTATACTCGTCCCATATAGTACCACCAATTAAACTATCCATTCCCATACTGTTTCCTTTATATTAAAATTTTTTATTTTTATAGTTTACTATTATGACCCTCTGGTGCATAAGCATAAGAGCTTGAAATCTCTCTAAGTCTAACAACTGCTTTTTTTACAACTTCTAGCGTATAATCAATCTCCTCTTGTGTTGTATATCTACTTAATGAAAATCTAATAGCAGTATGAGCTAAATCAGCATCAGCTCCAATAGCTTCCATTACAGGATTACTTTCTAAATCTTCACTAGCACATGCAGAACCAGTACTTGCTCCAATTCCTGCACAATTTAAATCCCATAGCATAGACTCACCCTCTATTCCTCTAAATGAGATAAGAATAGTATTTGGTGTTCTTTTTTCTCTTGGAGTTACAACAAATGTATCTTCAATTTTAAGTAGTTCATCTTCAAAAGCATCTCTCATCTCTTTAATATCTGTCATCTCAAAATCAAGTGCATCAACTGCCTGTTCCATAGCTTTACCCATACCAACAATTCCTGCAACATTTAGTGTTCCAGAACGGTATCCTCCCATCTGTGAACCACCATGAAGAAGAGGAATAAGCTCTTTTCCTTTTTTAATATATAGTCCACCTACACCTTTTGGTCCATGGAATTTATGAGCTGAAAAAGTTAAATAGTCAACATTAAATCTCTGAACATCAACAGGAAGTTTTCCAATAGCTTGAACTGCATCTGTGTGAAAAAGTACATTATTCTCTTTACAAATCTCACCAATCTCTTCAACTGGGAAAATTCCACCTGTTTCATTATTTGCCATCATAATAGAAACTAATGCAGTTTTATCTGTAATGTTATCTCTAACAAGCTGTGCATCAATTAAACCCTCATGGTTAATTGGAAGATAAGTAACACGACACCCTTGCGACTCAATAAACTTAGCAGTAGCAATAATTGATGGGTGTTCTACTTCACTAATTATAATGTGGTTTTTTCTACCAGTTAAGATATATTGAAAATAGATACTTTTTAATACCCAGTTATTACTCTCTGTTGCACATGAGGTTATAACTACACTATCCTCTTTTGGTGCATGAATTCCTGCATAAATCTTCTCCATAGCCAGTTTTAAAGGCTGATGTGTTTCACTTGCATAGGCATGAAGTGAGTTTGGGTTACCATATTTTTGCACAAAGAAAGGTTCCATCTCTGCAAAAACTTGTGGGTCAACAATAGTTGTTGCATTATTATCTAAATAAACACGCATTTTTTTCCTTTTATTTTCAAATCAGACAAACTTAGTCCTAATTAACTTTTCCCATATTACATTACTAAACCTTAAAGTTTAATAATATTTTTCAAAATCTTGGGATTATACTGCTTTGGAGTTTAATTTTCTATAAAGGCATACTATAAATTTATATTTTATGAATTTGAATTGTTAAAAAAACTTCTTATTTTAGTTTATTTCTCCTAGATATATATAATTTATATCTTTGTTTAATTTCAATTAAAAAATCATTACCATTAAATTCAAAAGGAATTGGAGCAATATCACCTGTTCCACTTGACCAATAGATAATGGTATCTTTATTTCCATTTACTAATCTAAAATAATAAAAAGTAATAGGAATATATCTACCACCTCCTGTATATACACCTGTTCCAAGAAATATTAAATCAAAATCAGGGAATTTAATCCAAGTTTTTCTTGAAAAACTTATTTCTTCTTTATAATTAGCTTCTATTTTTTTTGTTTCTGATACTATATCTTTTGCATTTAAACATATTAAATTCTTAGAGATTATTATATTTAATAATAAAACAATCAATAGAGTGTAGAATATCTTGGAAATAGCTTGTTTGAATATGGATTTTTTCATTATTTTATATCACTTAAATATTTATTTAAAAAATATTATATATTTAATATCCTTAAATAGTTCAATATCTTATTTTTTATAAATTATTATAATTGTAGTATCTATTTTGAGATGCTCTAAAAGTATCTTGTTTTATATCAAGGATTAAAAAATCAAAGAGTGTTATGATTATTTATATAAAAATATTTTAGGAGGCAATTTTATGAAAAGAGTTATATTTACCTTTTCCCTAATTTTTACAATAGCACTTAGTGCTAGTGATGGTAAAGAGGTGTTTGAAACATACTGTTGGGGGTGTCACCATCAAACAGCTGTAGCTTTTGGACCACCGTTTGAAGAGATAGCATCTAAACGAAATGCTAGTGAGATTAAAGCTATGATTACATCTCCTAAAGATGTATCTAAAGTGTTTGGTTATAGTAGAAATGCAATGCCATCTTTTAGATTATCTGATGATAACTTAACTGCTATTACAAACTATATTTTATCATATAAAAAAGATACCAATAAAACTAAAATTCAAAAGCCATATCCAAATATTGCTCTTAAAAAAGAGGGAAAATAATGTTTAGACTCTCAAACCTTTTAAAATCTGTACTAGAAGAGAAACCATCAAGGGTACTTAATGGAAGTATTGCTATTTGGAACTTTACTAATAGATGTAATCTCTCCTGTCTTCACTGCTACTCTAAAGCTGATTTAAATGCAGTTGATAGTTTAACAACTGAAAAGATAATGGAAACTTTACCAAAATTAAAAGCTAATGGTGTTAAGTTTCTTATATTTTCAGGTGGTGAACCTTTAACTAGAAAAGATATATATGATATAGCCTCTAAGTGTAGAGAACTTGGAATTGTTACATATCTTTCAACTAATGGGCTTTATGTAAAAAAGAGTAATGCAGAAAAAATCTTAGATACATTTAACTATATAGGTATTAGTATAGATGGAAGCGAAGAGGTTCATGATAAATTTAGAGGATTAAAGGGCTCTTTTATAGAGTCTATGAGGGCTGTTGATTTATTAAACAGTTACAATAAAACTAAAGTTGGAATACGATTTACTATCACTAAAGATACTCTTAATGATTTAGAGTTTATATTTGATTTGGCAGAAAAACATAATATTCCAAAAATCTATATATCACATTTAGTATATAGTGGTAGAGGATTAGATAACTTAAAAATGGATTTAACTAAAGAGCAGAGAAAAAAATCTGTAGAGTTTATTTTAGATAAAGCATTTGAGTATTATGATACTAAGCGTGATATAGAGATAGTAACTGGTAATATGGAGATGGACGCAATTTTATTCTATAATAGATTTGCAAAAAAATATCCTAAATATGCCAATGAGATGAACAGAAGACTTATAGCTTGGGGTGGAAATTCAGCAGGAAGAAAACTTTTAAATATTGATGCTGAAGGAAATGTTAAACCTGACCCATTTTTTCCATCTATTATTGGAAATATATTTAATCAAGACTTTTCTGATATTTGGTCAAATAGACCTACAGAACTTTTACAAAAACTTAGACTCCACCCAAGAGTTTTGGGGGGTAAATGTGAGGATTGTAGATATTTAAATATATGTAATGGTGGTTCAAGAAGTAGAGCTTATGCAATATATGGTAATATGTGGGCAGAAGACCCATCATGCTATTTAACTAACGAGGAGATAAAAAAGTGAAAAAAATAATATTAGGGCTATTGGCAACAGCTATTTTATATGGTGTAACACCTGCTAAAGAGAAATATTTTGTAGTGGAAAGAGAGAGTGAGTCTGTAGCTATTATTGAAGATGGTTTAACTAAGTCTCATATGAAAAATATGCACAATATGAACCATGGAGTTATTAAATTTGATGGAAGTGATGGCTATCTTATTAGCCGTGATGGATATATTGTAAAATTTAATCCAGAAACCGAAAAAAAAGAGGCTGAATATAAAACCTCTAAAAGTGCTATAGGATTTGTAATTGGTAAGAACTTTGTAGCAGTTGCTAATTATGATGATAAATCTGTAGATATTTTAACTAGAGATTTAAAACCAATTCATAAAATAGTAACAGGTTCTAAAAATGTGGGAATTAAAATATATAAAAACTATTTAATATTTGCTCAAATGGATAAAGATAAAGTCTCTGTTTATAAAGATGAAAACAGTGGAAAAGATAAACCAAATTTTAAACTATTTAAAGAGTTTAAAGTGGGTCAAATGCCATTTGATGCTATGATAAAAGATAATACTTATATAGTGGGCTTTTTCTTAAGTAAATCTTTCGGAGTAATAGATTTAGATAAAATGAGTTATAGTGAAATTAAAGTAACTGCAAAAGATAATAAACCTGTTCTAAAAGTTCCACATTTTGGTTTTTGGTCATTAAGTAAAGATAGAACTTTTATTCCCGCAGTTGGAGATAATAAAGTTATGGTTTATGATAATAATTTTACATTTATTAAAAATATAGATATGAAAGGGCTTCCAGTATTTACAGCACTTAGTCCAAATAAAAAATATTTAGCTGTTACATTTTCAGGAAAAGATTTCCCAACTATTCAAATAGTTGATACTAAAACACTTAAAATTATAAAAGAGTTTACCTTTAAGGGAAAAATATTACATGTAAGATGGTCAAATCTTGATAGTAAATTATATGTATCAGTTAATGATGCCAATCAAGTTAATGTAATAGATACTAATGAGTGGTTTTTAGAGAGAGAGATTTTTCAAGTAGAACACCCATCAGGAATATTTATCTATAATCAAAAGGAGAGGAGATAATGGGGAAGGTATATTTAACAGGTGCAGGGCCGGGCGATATTGAACTACTAACAGTTAAAGCATTGCGTTTAGTTCAAGAGGCTGATGTAATTATATATGATAGATTAGCAAATCCAGATATATTAAAAGAGGCAAAAAATGGGTGTGAGTTTATATATGTAGGAAAAGAAGACTCACATCATACTCTGCCACAAGAGGAGATAAACCAAGTAATTTATGAAAGTGCGTTACAATATGAAACAGTTGTACGATTAAAAGGTGGAGACCCTCTTGTTTTTGGTAGAGGAGGAGAAGAGGCTATATATCTAAATGAGAGAGGAATTAAATTTGAGTTTATACCTGGGATTACCTCGGCTATTGCAGTACCAGAGTATGCAGGAATTCCTGTAACTCATAGAGGAATTACTGTGTCTTTTAGAGTAGTAACTGGTCATGAGAGCCGAAATAAGGAATATTCTCAAATACCTTGGGATAACTATAAAACCGATGATACAATTGTGTTTTTAATGGGACTTCATAGACTAAAACATATTAGTAAAAAATTAATTGAGATAGGAAAATCAAAAGATTACCCTATTGCTGTAATTAGTAGAGGTACAACAAAAGATGCAAAAACTGTTGTTGGAACTTTAGAAAATATATATGAAAAGGCTAAAGATTTACCAACACCTGCTTTAATAGTAGTAGGTGAGGTTGTAAACTTAAGAGAACAACTTAGTTGGTTCGAATAGTAATTTAATAATTATATTGTATAATCAACCAAAAGAATTTAAGGTGATTTGATGGTTGAGATACACGATATACCAATGTTTTCTAACTTGGATAAAAAATTTCATAAAGAGCTTAAAGAGAGTCTGTATCTAAAGAAGTTTACAAAAAATAGCATAGTATTTTATGAAGGTGATGAGAGTGATTACTTTTATATTTTACTTGAAGGAAATGTAAAACTTTATAAAACCTCTCCAAAAGGTTCTCAGGTACAGATAAAAAGAATGAAAGCCCCCGATACAATAGGAGAGTATGCTTGTTTTGAAAAAGCACCTTTTCCTGCAACTTGTGAATTCATTACAGATGGAGTAATGGGCTTACTTCACTTTAATAAAGTGTATAAATATTTAGATGATAAACAGTTCTCTTTAGGGCTTATAAAGTCTCTAACAAGTAAAGTTATGCTTCTATCCTCTTTAGTACATAAAGAGACAATTCTATCTTCTGAAGCAAAGGTTGCTGATTTAATGATTGATAATCCAACGATTTTTAATCGTCTAAAAAATAATGAGATAGCAGGTATTTTAAATCTAACACCTGAAACATTTTCACGGATTATTACTAAATTTAAAAAAGAGTCTATTGTAAAAGTAGAGAAAAATGAGTTAAAACTACTCAATACTGAGGCACTTCAAATTATTGTAGAGACCAATACAGTAAAAGAGTGTAGTAACTGTATTGCTAATTTTAAAAATAAATTAGCTCTTATGGGGAAGTAGAATATGTCATTTTTCCCATCATATTTAAACCTTAAAGATAAAAAAATACTACTTATTGGTGGTGGATATATAGCTTTAGAGAAATTAGAAAAATTGGTTGATTTTACAACAGAGATTAAAGTTATAACTAAAGAGGTATCAGATGATTTTTTAGAGTTTGCTACAAGATATAATATTGAAATTGAAAAGAGAGCTTATAGAAAAGGTGATATAGATGGTTATAATATAGTAATAGTAGCTACAGATACAAAAGAGTTACATAAAGAGATATATCAAGAGAGTAGAAGTAGTAGAGTTTTAGTAAATTCAGTTGACAATACTGCATATTGTGATTTTATCTTTCCCTCATATATTAAACAAGGTGACTTAACTATATCTATATCAACAAGTGGTGCATCTCCTGCTATGGCAAAAAGAATTAGAATATATATTGAAAAATTAATTCCTTCTAATATTGGTGAATTTTTAAAAGAGATGAAGAGTTTAAGAAAAAGTATGCCAAAAGGTAAAGAGAGAATGAAATTTTTTGAAGAAAAAAGTGATAAATTTATAAAGGATTATTTATCATGAGATATTTTATATGAGTGATTTTAATATCACACCACCTAAATTAGTATTTTTAACTGTTAGAGATTTTTTAGAGATAACTATAGATACAAATTATAAAATATATTGAAAGTTTAATAAGAGGGGAAAATCTGTTCCATTTAATAAAATGGAACAGTTAGATTAACAACTAGGAACATTTCCTGAATCACTAGCAAACTCAACTACAAAGTCACTAAGGTCTGGAATATATTTATCTTTAATTTTCTCTACATCTGCATCTTTACAGATTGATTTAATTTCAGTTTTTAAAGCTTTATCTTCACTAATTTTTTTCCACTCATCTTGAGTATGTTTTTTAGCAAACTCTCCACCATTCATACCACATACTTTTTTAAGTTTTTTAGCATAAATCTTTTGACCTTTTGCTGAGTCTGCTGAAGCTGATACTGTCATTATAGAAAGACCTAGTAGTGCTGTTAACGCCAATTTTGTGAATTTTGTCATTTTAATCCTTTTAGTTTTTGTTTTTGCAGTATAAAACACTTTTGTGTATTTATTGTGATATTTTACCCATTTTTATAAAAAAAATGGATAATCATTATAAATACCTATTAATTATATGACCTATATGGTTCAAAAATACTCATTTTTTCTATATAATATTAAAATATTGTAGGTTGAATTGATTGATTATCTACACCACCCTCTTCATTTACTTTTAAAAGAGTATTCCAAAGTTTTGTAGCAATACGACTATATCGTTTGGAGGTTTCGCAGTTTGGAGCTAATATAGTTATTGGTAATCCACTATCACCTCCCTCTCTAATAGCAGGTTCAATAGGTATCTCACCTAAAACCTCTGTAGAGTAGGCATCTGCTAAGGGTTGTGTTGTACCTTTTCCAAATATATTATACTCTTTTCCATTATCTGGACATATAAAACCACTCATATTTTCTACAATCCCTGCTATAGGAATATGAAGTTGTGTAAACATATCCATACTTCTTATAGTATCGTCTAAAGCTACTTTTTGAGGAGTTGTAACACAAACCCCTGAAGTTACAGGCAGACTTTGAGCTAGGGCTAATTGAGCATCACCAGTTCCAGGAGGCATATCAAAAAGAAGTACATCAAGACTGCCCCAATCTATATCTTCTAACATCTGTTCAATAGCTTGTGTTACCATTGCCCCTTTCCATATTAAAGAAGAGCCTCTTTCCACAAGTGAGCCTATAGACATAATTTTTATATTATGAGCTAATATTGGTTTAATAGTCTTACCTAAAAAAACAGGTTGTACTCCCTCTATTCCCATCATTCTAGGAATATTTGGTCCATATATATCAGCATCTAGTAATCCAACCTTTTTACCTTGTTGTGCTAAGGCTATGGCTAAATTTACAGTTGTGGTTGATTTTCCTACTCCACCTTTACCAGAGCTTACCATTACAAAATTTTGAATATTAGGAAGTACATTTTTTCCATGAGAACTTGTCTCTTTTATTGGTTTTGGTTTAATAATAGTAATCTCTAAATTAAAATCTCCTAAAAAAGATACTCTTTTAGTAATCTCTTCTCTAAGTTGAGTCTCTACTTTAGGGTCTAATGATGGAATATCTAGTGTAATAGATACTCTATTTTCATTAATATCAATCTCTTTTAGAAAACCAAAATCAACAATACTTTTATTAAAACTAGGATAGATAACTTGTTCTAATATCTCTTTAATTTTTGTCTGTTTTATCATAAATATAACTCCATATTATTTAAATAGTTGTTATAATATCTATAAAAACTTAAATTAAATATATGAAGATAGAAGTATGTCAAGTCCAATATTAGACTTGACATAGAAAGAAGAAAAAAAGACCTAGTGGTCTTCGTCTAAATTAAAGAATTTAGTTCCTGCATAGTACATTGCTATACAAAGTCCTAATCCTCCAAGACTTATCATTATTTCAGTTGCACTTGGGAAATAGTGTATCCACTCTGGTGCTAATTGATACTCTTTTACTTTTAACATTTGAAGAGGTTTAAGTTGTGTATCATGAACAAGATTATATCTCATAAAGAAGATACCAACCATACCACTTAGTGATGCCCAAAAGAATAGTACAGGTTTTTTACCCATAGTTTTTAAAATAATAACTAATGGAATAACCATAGCAAGTATTACTTCTGTCCAGAAAGGAACTGAACCTAAAATATGCTCTGCTACTTCTGCACGATTAGGCATACCACCATACATATCAGTTAAAAGTTTCCATGCTACAAAGAAAATAAGGATAGATATAAGAAGTCCTTGAATTTTTGCAAGACCCTCTAACATCTTTTTAACTTTGTCTGGGAAATTTAAATTATATCTAAAGCCCATTATTATAAATGCAATAAATACACCTGTAATAAATGCTGTTAAAATAAAGTATGTTGGATAAAATACCCCATTTGAAATTGGTCTAGCATTTAAGAAACCAAATACAGAACCTAAGTTTGAGTGAGCTGCAAGACCTACTAAAAGTCCTGTTAGACCAAATACTTTAGCCTTTTTCATATCACCTTTAAGTAAAAATACAAACTCAATAATCATAAATGTTAAATAGAGTCCATAAAGTGTACCCATCCACCAAATAGCACTTGTTAAACCAGGGCTTAAGATATTATAAATCATCATTGTAACTGGGTGACCTATCTCAAAAGCGATAACTGCAAACCCTGCTATAATAGTTACAATAGAACCAAAAATAGCTCTTTTGGAGATTAACATATAATCTTTAAATCCAAATACATCACCCAAAGAACCAATAATACATAATCCTGTTGAACTAACAACAAAGAAAATATATACAGCAATTAATAGTCCCCAAGGGTGTTCTCTTGTTACATTATAAGCATGATGTCCATGCGTTAAATAGATAGCTACACCTATTATAAACATTGCAATAAATGCCACTGTTAAAACAGCCACAAGCATATTTCGTGGCGATTTTTCAAAACTCAACAACTCTTTTATACTAACTTTATTGAAAGGAATTGTTGCTACAAACTCTTTTGCTTTATTTACCATATCAACCTCCTTATGTTAGATAAAATAGTTTTGGTTTAGTACCGAGATTAGCTTTTAAAGAGAAGTGTTCTCTTGTTCTAAGCAACTCACTAATTTCACTGTCATAATCATCAAGGTCACCAAATGTTCTAACTTTTGTAGGACAAGTATTTTGACAAGCAGTAGTAGTTTCACCTCTTGCTAATCTTGTATCACTACAGAAAGTACATTTATCAACAGTCATAGTTCTATCATCTACATATCTAGCATCGTAAGGACACGCATTCATACAGTAACTACATAAAATACACTTATCACTATCAACTCTAACTACATGATTTTCATCATAATATGTAGCATTAGTAGGACATACCATTTGACATGGTGCATCATCACAATGTTGACATTGACTTGGCACAAAAGTATTTGATACAATATCGAGTAATGGATACTCTCCCTCTATCTCTTTAACTCCAACCCAAATTCTATGTTTATCTGCTCCAAGAAGAACACCATTCTCTTCTTTACAAGCAACTTCACACGCTTTACAATTGATACAATTTTTGTAATCTAAAGCCATTCCATATCTAGCCATTATTACACCTTTCTTATTTCTACATTGGTTTCATGCATTGATGCCGCACCATAAACTGGCTCTATAATATCTTCTATTATTGCATTATCATTTCCACCATTTTTATATGCCCAAGTTAAGGCTTCACTCTCTTCTCCAAATCCATGCACAAAGAATACTGTATTTGGTGCAATCTTTTCTGTTGGATATGCTTTAATTACAACCTTACCAATACGACTACTAATTTCTACCTTATCACCAAATCTAATACCTTTTTCTTTGGCAACTCGTTTATTAATCCATGCGTAGTTTTCCATAATTAAATCTCTAAGAACAGAGTTATTAGCCGTTCCACTTTGAGTAAATTGTGCATGTCTTCCTGTAAGCATTCTAAACTTACCTTCTTCAACCTTAAAGTTATACTCATCTTTCCAAGTTGGCATAGGGTCTATACCTTTTTTAGCTAAGTTAGCAAGATTACACTCTACTTTTTTACTAGCTGTTTTAGGTTTTCCACCATTCACACTATAAGATTTTGCTTTTTCAGGATAATATTGATGTTCATTTACAGATATAGCTTTATAATATTTATCCATATTTGGATAGAATACTCCATGCTCTTTTAAAGCTTTTACAGCCTCTTCACCATAAACACTTTTTACCATGTGTTCATTAACCTCTTCTTGAGAGTGTTCAAATGGTTTAGTTAAATCAAAGCCTTCATAAACTTCTGCTTCACTACTATCTTTTATCTCATCTTGAACATCTTCATCATACTTTTTACTAATTTCAAATAGTGGTTTAGAGATTTTTTCAGTTAAACCTTTCATTATTGCCATAACAGGTTTTGTTTCAAACATAGGCTCAATTACTTTATTTCTTTGAGCAATAGATGGCTCAACTCCTGCAAATGTTTTAACTGGGTCAGTTCTTTCCAAATATGTGCACTCTGGTAAAACCACATCAGCATACATTACAGTATCACTAGGCATTGTATCAATTGCTACAACTAACTCCATTTTTTCTAACATTTTAGCAGTTTTGGCTCTATTTGGCATATTCATCATAGGGTTGTGTTTATAAATAAACATACCTCTAACTTTATATGGCATTTTATCTTCGATATATCTATTTCTCCAACCAAGCCAAGAACCACTACCTGTTACAATAGCACAATCTTCATATTCAGCTTTACCTGCTTCTTGATTTTCTATTTTCTTAATAGCTCTAGCTTCAGCTTGTGCATATAGAGGCTCTAAACCTTTATGTTTACCAAGTTTTAACTTTTTACCAAAAATAAGACCACCTTTAGTATCAAGTCCACCACCTAAGCCTTGAAATATTGCCATAGCTCTTCTAAGTTGGAAATCATTACTAGCAAATGTACTTCTTCTACCAGGATAATAAACAGCTTTAGGAGCATGAGCCATAAACTCTCTAGCTACACTATAAATATCTTTTGCTTTTATAGCAGTAATTTTTTCAGCCCACTCTGGAGTATATTTACTACTTAATACATGAGATTTATACTCTTCAAAACCATTAAAGTTCTCTTCTACATACTTTTTATTATATAACTCTTCATTTAAAACAACATAAGTAAGTGCTAAAACAAAAGCTAAATCAGTACCAGGGTTAATTGCTAACCATTTATCAGATTTTGCAGCTGTATTTGTAAATCTTGGGTCAACACAAATAAGTTTAGCACCTCTACCTTTAGTTCTTTTAAATGCGTCCATTGTATCAGGTGTTACAATAGCTTCAGCTCTATTAGCTCCTGCCATAATAATATACTCTGCATTATCTAAATCAGCTTGTGGATATGCACCTAAAGTTACACCATAAGCAGATGATACAGTTTGCAGACAAATTGAGGCATGATTTAACCAGTTAGATGAACCAAATGCACTATAGAAAGTTTTAAATGTATGCTCTGCCATACCCTCACCAGCACAGAACAAGAAAGATGAACGATTATCTTTCTCTTCATCTAAAATTTTCGCCATACCAGGGAATTTATCAGTACCATTTAAAATAGCATTATAAGCTTCTTCCCATGTAACTTTTTTAAATTTACCTTCACCTTTTTTCCCAATTCTAATCATAGGTGATTTTAGTCTATCAGGGTCATACAGAGCTTGAATTCCTGCATTTCCTCTTGGACATAACATATTTTTTGATTTTGGAAACATTGGATTAGGATTTAGTTTAGTAACTACTCCATCTTCCACTCTAGCAACAGCAGCACACTTATTTACACACATTTCACATAGTGTTGCTACCTCTGTAGCTTCACCTGTTCCTGTTTTTGTCGTAACCGATTTGGCTACACCATGAGACTCATGCTCATTACCCAAAAGATTGGTAACACTCAACGCTGAGCCACCAACCACACTCATTGCAACCGTACCCTGAAGAAATTTTCTTCTTGACACTTCAACTTGCATAGGCTATCCTCCTCTAATTTTTATAGTTTAATTAGGAGTAATTTACTCCTAATATAAGGCTATGTTATATAGTATAGAAGATACCCTTATAGAAAAGCTTGATTTTTATCAAAAGGTATAAGAAAAAAAGAATTTTCGTATAAATGTTACTTATTTTAAAAGCAATAGTAACAGTAGATATTAAATTGTATTTATCAGTATAACTTTAAATAAAGATAATTATCAATTTATTTTATATATAATATTAATTCGGGTTTACCTAAATTTAATGTAAAGCTCCTAGCTTTAGAAATTGTGAAAGAATTTTTAATGATACCCAAGATTGGGTATCATTTTAAGAAGGTAGTACTAAGGTATAATCTCTTAGTGGTGTGATTTTAAAATAAGAATAGTCATTCTAATATTAATTGCTATAAATCTATATAGCTGATATATTATACAAGTTCTTAAAAATTTTTGTGTTCCCATTGGTATCATAGTTCCAAATTGTGGGCTATATGGTTTAATATGTTTAATATGCTCTGTTGCCATGTTTAATTTCCTTTATTATTTTTATTGATTGATTATAAAAAGGGTTACTCACAAGGAGTAACCATCTAACATATTCTTATTCTGGAATTAAAGTCCAGCCTGGTCTAAGTTTTGCTTTCCACAAGAATAGGTGATGTAAAATATGTTTAACCCAGTGTGCTGCAAGTCCAAGTTCACCTGTAGTTCCATTCATATCTCTACCAACACCTGGATATTTTTCAAAGTCAGGTACAATTGGATAAACAGTCATAGCTGCAGCTGTTCCACTAAATAGACCTTTTCCAGCCGAAGCAACACACGCTGCACCCATTTCAGACATATTTGCTGTATGAGTTGGTGCATCTGCTCCATTAATCATATCAACAATACTTTGAGCTACTGCTTTACCCATCATTGCACTAGGCATTCCAGTTCTTGGAGGTGTAGGGTTAATAGGCGTACCATTTGGTGAACTCATTGGTTTAGAAATTGTGTGTGGTGGTGCAAAAGCAATACCTATAGCAAACATATTTTTATATATTGGATTTTGAAGAGTACTTGGCCAGTCACTAGCTTTCCAGTTTTCATAACTTCCAGCATTATAGTTTGCATCAACTTTCATAAATCCATTTGGAGCAATAATAGTATCTGTAATATCTGAACCATCTTTTGCATAAGCTTTTAGTCCAACTCCTGCAAATGGTGGAATAAGCATTGCAAAATCAAACTCTTTTTCACCCATACTTCCATCAAGAAGTTCATAGTGTACTTTTCCAGCTTCAACTTTATTTACATGACACCCAATAATCCAATCCATACCTCTTTCAGCATATAGTGATTCTGCAAATACTTTACTTGAAGTTGCAAATCCACCCATATTAAAGTGAATACCACCCATACCAAAGTCACCAAGGAAAGACTCATTAGAGATAAATGTAATATCAGCCATATCTCTTACACCAACCTCTTTAAGTTTATGTTCAATATTGAAAATATACTCAAATGCAGCACCTTGACAAGTACACATACCATGTCCTGTACCTATAAGAAATCTTTGTCTTTCACCAGATTTCATTTTTTCAATACATTTTTCAAGCTCATGATTTGCATGAATTGCATGGTCTGCTGTACAAACTGATACTGTATGTTCTCCCATTTGCCCTTGACCATTTCCTAGACCTGGAGTTGCATCAAAATTAAGTTTTGGTCCAGTTGCATTAATAAGATAATCATAAGCTATTTCATCTTGTTGACCAGCTTTCTCTTGTCCTGTATATTCAATAGTAATAAATGGAGTATCATCACCATCTTTACCTTCAGGGTGAATAGAGACAGCTTTTGCTTGTCTATAATCAATTCCAGCTTTTGCATAAACTGGTGCTAAAGGGAATACAACCTCTTCTTTACTCATCTCACCAACACCTACCCAGATATTTGATGGTATCCAGTTCCATTGTGAGTTAGGAGTAATTACAATTACTTCATGTTTTTTTCCTAGCCATTTTTTTAAAAATGATGCTGCTGTATGTCCAGATACACCACCACCCATTATTACTACTTTTGCCATAGCTTTCCTTTGTTAAATTGATTTTTATATTTTATTATAGGTAGAATAGATTTAAATGAAAATTAAAAATAGCAAAAAGTTTAATATTTAGATAAATAATTGACAATTACACACATAACAATAATTTATAATTATAATTTTTATAAATATATCTTTTCATCTATATTCTATATAGTTTGATATTAATTTTAAATGTTCTCTTGTGTTTATTTTTTAGAGAAAAATCGTATATTTTCAATAAATAATGGATATAATAAGAAATGCAATCTTTTATTAAAACTTTACTTCTATTACTAATAATAAATAATTTATATGGAGATATATGGAACTCTCCTCATTCTAATATAGATAATAAAAAAGAGGTGCTATATTCATCTTTTTCTTTGTCTCCTAAACATCTTGACCCTGTTGTATCATATAGCTCCAATGAGTGGGAGATTATATCTCAAATATATGAACCACCTCTTCAGTATAATTATCTAAAACGACCTTATATTTTAGAACCACTTACACTAAAAAATATGCCAAAAATTATATATTTAGATAGTAATGGTAATCAAGTCGAAGAGAACTCTAGCAAAGTGACATATTCTAAATATATATTAAATTTAAGAGAAGATATAAAGTATCAAAATCACCCATCTTTTATAAAAGAGAATAGAGATTTAAATAATAAAGAACTAGAAAATATATCTACAATTAGTGATTTTAAAAGAGAAGGAACTAGAAGATTAAAAGCTAAAGATTACGCCTATAGTATTAAAAGAATGGCTGTAAGAGAGTATAATTCACCAATACTTGATAATATGGCTGAATATATAGTAGGCTTAAAAGAGTTTTCCAAAAAAATAACTAAAATAGCTAAAGAGAGAAGAAAAGGAGAAGAGATTTTAGATTTGCGTCCTTACTCTATAGAGGGAATTAAAGTTATAGATAATAATAGACTCTCTATTTTAATAAAAGGAAAATATCCTCAATTTCTATATTGGCTTAGTATGAACTTCTTTGCTCCAATTCCTTGGGAGGCTGATTTATTTTATCAACAAAAAGGGTTAATAAAAAAGAATATAACTTTAAATACATATCCAGTAGGAACAGGTGCTTACTATTTAGCAAAAAATAATCCAAATCAAGAGATGATACTAAAAGCCAATCCAAATTTTCATAAAGAGCACTTCAGAGGTGAAAGATTACCTTTTATAAAAGAGGTTGTATATTCACTTGAAAAAGAGTCAATTCCTTTGTGGAATAAGTTTCTACAAGGATATTATGACGCATCAGGAGTTAGTTCAGAAGCTTTTGACCAAGCTGTATCTATATCAACTTCTGGAGATATGGGACTTAGTGATGAGATGAAAAAAAAGGGAATAGAGATGGTTGGCTCTATCTCTCCTAGTATATTCTATTTGGCATTTAATATGAGAGATGAGGTAGTTGGAGGATATAGTAAAGAGGCACAAAAATTAAGACAAGCCATTAGTATAGCTCAAAATGAAGAGGAGTATATATCTATATTTATGAATGGAAGGGGAGTTCCTGCACAATCTCCAATTCCTGTAGGAATTTTTGGTTATAAAGATGGAAAAGAGGGGACAAATTTTATAGTATATAATTGGATGAATGGAAAAAGAGTTAGAAAACCAATAGAAGAGGCAAAAAAACTATTAGCCGAAGCTGGTTATCCAAATGGTATCTCTAAAAAAACAGGTAAACAGTTAGTATTATATTACGATACAACATCAAGAGGGCCAGATGATAGAGCATTAATGGATTGGAGAAGAAAACAGTTTGAAAAATTGGGCATTGAACTTGTAATTCGTGCAACTGACTATAATCGTTTTCAAGATAAAATAAGAAAAGGAAAAGCTCAACTATTCTCATGGGGTTGGAATGCAGACTATCCTGATCCTGAAAACTTTTTATTTCTACTTTATGGTGGCAATGCTGTAGTAGATACCAATGGAGCAGGAATTAATAGTTCAAACTATCAAAATCCGAAATTTGATAAACTATTTGAAGAGATAAAGAGTATGAAAAACTCCCCAAAAAGGTTAAAAAAGATAGAAGAGATAATAAAAATAGTACAAACAGATGCTCCCTGGGTTTGGGGAATTAATCCTAAATCTCTATTTTTACACCACTCGTGGTACTCAAATATATATCCTAATGCTATGGCAAATAATAGTTTAAAATATAGAAAAATTGACCCTAAACTTAGATTTGAAAAAATAGAAGAGTGGAATAGACCTATATTAATGCCTATAGTTCTATTTTTTATATTTTTAATTTTAATAGCTTATATTTTATATAAAGCATATCAAAATAGACAAAAAGCATTAATAGTTCCAAAATAGATAAAATTTAGAAAGGATTTATAATTAAATGTCTAATATAACATACCCCTCAAATAAAGGAAAACTATATTTTTTTAACTTCTCACCATGGAGAATGATGCAGATAGAGCCATTTTTTTACGCACCAAATAATAAAAAGTTTATCTGTAAAGATTTTGATGATGCCATTAAAAAAGGCTTAGATAGTAGCTCTAATATATTTATATATGGAATAAAATATTTTCCAAAAGTTCAGAAATTTGCTAAAGATAAAGAAATGATTATATATAGAATAGAAGATGCTTTTATTCGTTCAGTAGCTCTAGGTTCTGGATTTGCTAAACCTTACTCTTTAGGAATTGATAGTAGAGGAGTATATTTTGACCCAAGAAGAGTATCTGATTTGGAGTATTTACTTCAAAACCATAAATTTACAAAAGAGTTAATATCTCGTGCAAAAAAAGTAAGAGAGATGGTAATAGCTTCAAAATTTTCTAAATATAACCATTTAGAGCATGTCAATTTAGATATAGATAGAGAGAAATATAGTAAAGTAATATTAGTTACAGGTCAAGTTGAAGATGATATGTCTATTAAATATGGAGCTTTTGGACTTAATAATAGTGATTTATTAGAGATTGTAAGAGAGAAAAATCCAAAAGCATTTATTATCTACAAACCTCACCCAGATGTACTATCAGGCAATAGAATTGGCTCTGTATCTAAAAATATTATAGAAAAATGTGTTAATAGAGTAGTTACAAATATTAGTATAGATAGTACAATAGAGGCTAGTGATGAGGTACATACTCTAACTTCAGGTGCAGGATTTGATGCCTTGCTTCGTGAAAAAAAGGTATTTACTTACGGTATGCCATTTTATGCAGGTTGGGGACTTACAACAGACTATAGAGAGTGCAAAAGAAGAACAAGAAAAATATCATTAGATGAGCTAGTAGCAGTCTCTCTTATACTCTACCCTAGATATATATCTCCAAAAACAGAAAAGTTTTGCGAAGTAGAACAGACTCTAAAAGAGTTAAAAGAAGAACAAGATTACTACTTTAATAATAGATTATATAGATATAAAGTAAATTTTAAAGGCTATATACTACCTAGAGGAAGAAGAATTATCCGTGCTTTTTTAAAACTCTTTAAAAGTTAAAAGCCTCTTATTTTTCAGAGGCTTGTGTATACGCAGCATAATAGGTACTTCCATCAGCAAAACTATTAACTGTTAATTTAGAGAATTTTTCTAAATAGTCCCAAAAATCATCTTTTAGTTTTTGGTCAATATTAACTTTTCTTAATGCCTCTTCCATACAACCTAACCACTCATAACGAGACTTTTCAGTAATTGAGAAATCATCATGAAGTCTTATCATATATTCATTTAAGTTCATACCTTTAGCTTCTTTTTCATATACTTTTGGACCACCACAAATTTGTATAAAGAATTTTGTATTTTTCTCTTTTACCTCTTGAAACTCATCTTCATCTTGTGGAAAGAAGTGTGCTATATCACTTTCATAAATAATATCATAAAAATCATACATTAACTCTTTCATTCCCTCTTCACCACCTAAAGCTTTATAAAAAGCTGGGTCTGGTTGTTTAAATTGAACCTCTTCACCTTTATTTACCTTTGATACATTATAACTCATCTATTGTACTCCAAAATATTTATTTATTTTTATTATATTAAATATAATTTGAGTATAGCTGTTTTAATATAAAAAAGTTTTTACTAGATTAAAATATGTATATATGTTACTTATTCTCTCATTCATTAAATATAATTATATATTTTGAGAGATAAAAATCCAATATACTTAAATTTGTCTTATATTTCTAAAAAATAATATAAGATAAATTCTATTTGGGTATAATATGCACCATTTTTATATTTTGAAAATCCCAAAAGAGCGTAAGAGAAGCGTTTTTTTGGGACTTTCAAGTTCAGATTTTAATTCAAAAAAAACATAAGAAAGGAATTGTATTGCCTACAATTAATCAATTAGTTCGTAAAGAACGAAAAAAAGTGATTAAAAAATCAAAATCACCAGCATTAGTTAGCTGTCCTCAAAGAAGAGGTGTTTGTACTAGAGTTTATACTACTACTCCAAAAAAACCTAACTCAGCTCTTAGAAAAGTAGCTAAAGTTAGATTAACAAGTGGATTTGAGGTTATCTCATATATTGGTGGAGAGGGTCACAACCTTCAAGAACACTCAATAGTACTTGTTCGTGGTGGTAGAATTAAAGATTTACCAGGGGTTAAATATCATATTGTTCGTGGTGCATTAGACGCATCTGGAGTTAATGGTAGAACTGTTGCTCGTTCTAAATATGGTACTAAAAGACCAAAATAGAGTTTAATTAAAAGATAGAAATAAAAAAAGACCCAGTTTGCCTCATTTATCCTTAGGGGAGACAGATTGAGTAAATCACTATATTAGATTGAAGGAAAATATATAATATGAGAAGAAGAAAAGCACCCGTAAGACCTGTACTGCCAGACCCAGTATATGGTTCAAAAGTTTTAACAAAATTTGTAAATGCCGTAATGTTAGATGGTAAAAAAGTAACAGCAGAAAAAATTATGTATGCTGCACTAACAAGAATTGAAGAGAAATCTGGTGAAAAAGGTATTGAAGTATTCAATAAGGCAATGGATAATGTCAGACCTGCAATGGAAGTAAAAAGTAGAAGAGTTGGGGGTGCTACATATCAAGTGCCAATTGAAGTAAGACCTGCTAGACAGCAAACACTTGCTATTAGATGGTTAATTGATGCTGCTAGAAAAAGAAATGAGCGAACAATGGTTGAAAGAGTATCAAATGAGCTTATGGACGCAGCAACTGATAAAGGTTCTGCTTTTAAGAAAAAAGAAGATACTTATAGAATGGCAGAAGCTAATAAAGCGTTTGCTCACTATAGATGGTAAGGGAATAAGTTATGGCAAGAACACACAAACTCGAAGATGTAAGAAATATTGGAATTGCTGCACATATTGATGCAGGAAAAACAACAACAACTGAAAGAATTCTTTTCTATACAGGTGTTGAACATAAAATTGGTGAAGTTCATGATGGTGGTGCAACCATGGATTGGATGGAACAAGAGAAAGAGAGAGGTATTACAATTACTTCAGCAGCTACTACTTGTGAATGGTTAGGTAAACAGATTAATATTATAGACACCCCAGGCCATGTTGACTTTACTATTGAAGTTGAGAGAAGTATGAGAGTTCTTGATGGTGCTGTATCTGTTTTTTGTGCTGTTGGTGGAGTTCAACCTCAATCTGAAACAGTATGGAGACAAAGAAATAGATATGGTGTACCATCTTTAGTTTTTGTTAATAAAATGGATAGAACAGGTGCAGATTTCTTTGAAGTTGCAAGACAAATTATTGATAGATTAAAAGGTAATCCTCTAATTATTCAATTACCAATTGGTGCTGAAGAGAATTTTGAAGGTGTTGTTGACCTTGTAAAAATGAAAGAGATTGTGTGGGACGCTGATGCTGCTATGGGTTCAAATTACCATGAGCAAGATATTAGAGAAGAGCTTCAAGATATGGCAGAAGAGTACCGTGAAAAAATGATTGAAGGTATTGCTGAAGCTGATGGTAATGATGAAATCATGGAGAAATTCCTTGAAGGTGAAGAGCTAACAACTGAAGAGATTATGGAAGGAATTAAATCAGCTACTATTGGTATGCATGTTGTTCCAATGTTACCAGGTACTGCATTTAAAAACAAAGGTGTTCAAACTCTACTTGACGCTGTTGTTGCATATTTACCATCTCCAGTTGAAGCACCACCAATTAAGGGTACTATGATGGACGATGAGACTAAAGAGGTTATAGTTGAATCAACTGATGATGGAGCATTTGCATCTTTAGCATTTAAAATTATGACTGACCCATTTGTAGGACAACTTACATTTATTCGTGTTTATCGTGGTTCTCTTGAATCAGGTTCTTATGTTCACAACTCTACTAAAGATAAAAAAGAGAGAGTTGGTAGAATTATGAAAATGCACGCAATTAAAAGAGAAGAGATAAAAGAGATTTATGCTGGAGAGATTGGTGCTGTTGTTGGTCTTAAAAATACAACTACAGGTGATACTCTTTGCGATGCTTCTGATAAAGTAGTATTAGAAAGAATGGATTTCCCAGACCCAGTTATCTCTGTTGCAGTTGAGCCAAAAACAAAAGCTGACCAAGAGAAAATGGGTATTGCTTTAAGTAAACTAGCTGCAGAAGACCCATCATTTAGAGTTTCAACTGATGAAGAGTCAGGTCAAACTATTATCTCTGGAATGGGTGAACTTCACTTAGAAATTCTTGTTGATAGAATGAAAAGAGAATTTAAAGTAGAAGCTGAAGTTGGAGCTCCACAAGTTGCTTACCGTGAGACTATTAGAACAGCTGTTAACCAAGAGTATAAATATGCTAAACAGTCAGGTGGTCGTGGACAATATGGACATGTATTCCTTAAAATTGAGCCAATGGAAGCTGGTAGTGGATATGAGTTTGTTGATGCAATTAAAGGTGGGGTTGTTCCAAAAGAGTTTATTCAACCAGTTAATAAAGGTATTCAAGAAGCAATGGGTAGAGGTATTCAAGCAGGATACCCTGTTGAAGATGTAAAAGTTACTCTTTATGATGGAAGCTATCACGATGTTGACTCATCTGAAATGGCATTTAAACTTGCAGGTTCTATGGGGTTCAGAGAAGGTTGTAAAAAAGCAAATCCAGTTATTTTAGAGCCTATGATGAAAGTTGAAGTTGAAGTACCAGAAGACTTTATGGGTGATGTTATTGGTGATGTATCAAAAAGAAGAGGACAAGTTACAGGTATGGGTGATAGAGCAGGAAACAAAATTGTTGACGCTTTTGTACCACTATCTGAAATGTTTGGTTACTCAACAGACCTTCGTTCAATGACACAAGGTAGAGCTACTTATGCTATGGAATTTGACCACTATGAGGAAGTTCCTGCAAATGTTGCTAAAGAGATTATCGCAAAAAGAAACTAAGGTTTCTTTTTGGGGGTGGTAATTAAAACTTTAGTTTAAAAGCTTTTAATAGCCCCCATAATCTTTGACTTAATAGTATTATTATATTTAACAATATCATATTTTAAAAGAGTATCTATATCTTTTTGATTAAAAAAAACAGTATTTTCAAACTCTTTTAAAAGTTTATCTTCATTATAAAGTTTTACCCATCTTCTATAGTGTGGTCCCATACTTATTTTTTTACTTTTTTCTAAAAGTCTTTTTCTATTTTTAATATTGTTTTCAAATTGGGCATAACCTCTAATTGGATAGTGAAAAACCTCAATATCTTTAAATCTTTTAATTTTATCGTATCCTGAACGAAGATAATCTCTTATATTTCCAATATGAAGTGCTTTATGGTTTCCACCTCTTAAATATATAAGTCCGTGTGGGTTTATAATGGTTTTTGGGGCTATTTTTGTAAGAATAATAGATAGATGTTGGCTACTTAACTGTTTGCTTTTAGAGTAAAATACGGGGTTTTCTACAAGGTAAGATGAGTTAAAAAACTCTTTTGTGTGAAGAAGCATATTATATCTATGAATAGTTAAAACGCTTCCTTTAAAGGCTAAATTCTCTTTTAGATTTAGACTATTTTTAGGTATCCAAAACTCATCTGCATCATTATTAATAACCCAATCAGCTTTTAGCCTATTTTTAGCAACCATTGCTAACTCTCTCATCCATTTAGCCTGATTATAGTCGCCACTCTCATCTATAATTACTATCTCAAACTCTTTTTGAAGTTTAGATAAAATTTCTCTTGTTCCATCACGCGAACCATTATCCATAATAGCAAAAGCGTCAACTCCTAAAGAGGCGTGAGTTCTAATATTCGCCTCTATAATATCAGCTTCATCTTTTACTAAAATAGTCATTATTAATCTAAAACTATTTTTATTGAAGTTGTGAAAAAAGTAATCTAGCATACTCTTATTTTAACTTATCTAACATATCGTTAAATGACTCTTCAAATGCTTTTAGTCCATTATCTAAAAGCTCTTTATATATCTGCTCCATACTAAAACCATTATCTTCTAGGTTTATAAAATAACCATTTAAAATACTCTCTTCTATTGGTAAAACCTCTTTATTACTATTTGTATCAAGATAGGCTCTAATTGTATTTAGTGGTGTAGTATTAATTGAGTGTGGGGCTATAAGCTCTGTTACATAGTAGTCAGATGGAAGAGTATTACCTTTTACACTTGTACTTGCAAATAGTGTTCTAATATTTGGAATATCATTTCTCTCAATCATATTATAGATTTTTGCAGAGTTATAAATTCCTGTTTTAGATGGAGTTATTCCACAACTTTCTAACTCACTATCTAAAAGCCTATCAAAACGGCTAACAAATACAGATATAACACCCTCTACTTTACAACTACCATCAATTTCACCCTTTGCTATTCCTTTTGTCATTGCACTAAAACACTGTTTTGCCTGTTTTGGTGAAAAGATAAGTGTAGCATTTACCGATATTCCATCAGCCATAAGGGCAGTCATTGCCTCATATCCTGCTTGTGTTGCAGGTACTTTTATCATTACATTAGGCTCACCTATAGCTTTAAAAAGTCTTTTAGCTTCTTTTATTGTCCCTTTTGCATCGTTAGATAGTGATGGGTCAACCTCAATAGATATGTAACCATCTTGGTTTCTATCATATAGTGGTCTAAGAAGTTTTGCACACATTTTTATATCTTCAATAGCTAAAGCCTCATACTTCTCTTTTGCACTCTTTCCTTCTAACTCCTTTAACTGCTCTTTATATGCAGGTGAGTTTGTAATTGCTGATGCAAAAATAGATGGATTAGAAGTAGCACCAGTTACAACTCCCTCATCTAAAAGTTTTTGAAACTCATTTTTAAGATAATCTCTCTCTATAAAATCTAACCATAATGAAAATTGATTTGACATAATAAACGCTCTCTTTTATTCTATATACTTACTCCACTCTGACCAAGAACCTAAATCGCTAGGTTTGCCCAAAGCCTCCTCTAATTGGTCTAAAAACTCATCACGACTTATTAATCTAGCACCTAAACTCATAAGGTGAGGAGTCTCCACTTGACAGTCAATAAAATCATAACATTTTTTAATAAAGATATTACTTAATACTCTTAAGGCTACTTTAGAGGCATCAGGCATTAGAGCAAACATAGACTCTCCAAAAAAAGCTTTTCCCATAGATATACCATAAAAACCACCAACTAGTTCTCCATTATAGTATGTCTCAATAGAGTGTGCAAATCCCATATTATAAAGTTCTATATAAGCCTCTTTCATTTCATCTGTTAGCCATGTTCCATCTTGTCCTTCTCGTGGAACTTTGCTACAATAATCTATTACAGCTCTGAAATTTGTATCAAATCTAACCTTATAACCCTTGTTTCTTATAACTCTTCTTAATGATTTACTCTCTTTAAACTCATTAGGATATAGAACAAGTCTAGGGTTTGGAGACCACCAAAGAATAGGGTCATTTTTATTAAACCAAGGAAAAATACCATTTCTATAAGCAGTTAAAAGTCTATTAGGATTTAAGTCTCCACCATAAGCTAAAAGCCCCTCATCACTCCCCTCTCTTGGATTTGGAAAGATATGAGGCATTCCTATTTCTGTTATAAAATAGTTATCATCATATATTGAAGACAAAATCTAGCTTCTCCTTTTTATAGCTAACTTTTACTGTACCACCATTTTTAAGCTTACCAAATAAAATTTCATCTGTAAGAGGCTCTTTTATCTTCTCATCTATTACTCTAGCTATCTCTCTTGCTCCATAAGTATCACTATAACCCTCTTTTGCTATATACTCTTTAGCTTTTTGATTTAGTTTTATAGTTATATTTTTACTTTTCATTTGCTCGTTTAGCTTATTAATTTCTGTATCTACAATTTTAACAATAACTTCAAAGCTTAAATGGTTAAATTCAACAACAGAGCTTAATCTATTTCTAAATTCAGGAGAGAAGAAATCTTTTAAAGCTTTATCTGATTTACTGCTACTATCTTTAGCAAATCCCATAACAGATGCCTCTTTTGTTCCTAAATTTGAGGTCATTATCAAAATAACATTTTTAAAATCACTTACCATTCCATTATTATCTGTAAGTTTTGCTCCGTCCATTACTTGAAGTAAGATATTCATAATATCAGGGTGAGCTTTTTCAACCTCATCAAGTAATAAAACAGTGTGAGGGTTCTTTTTTATCATCTCTGTTAAAAGTCCACCCTGCTCATATCCCACATAGCCCGGTGGCGCACCGATAAGACGACTAAGTGCATGTTTCTCCATATATTCACTCATATCAACTCTCTCAAAGTGAATATCCATAGATTTTGCTAACTCTTCACTTAAAGCTGTTTTTCCAACACCAGTAGGTCCTATAAATAGAAATGAACCTATTGGACGGTTTTCTTGATTTAAACCTGCATAAGAGCGTTTAATAGATTGTACTATAGTCTCAATTGCTTTATCTTGACCTATGATTTTTTTCTTTATCTCTTTTGCTAAATCTTTTAATTTTGCTGTGCTATCTGCTGATACTATAGTTGATGGAAGTTTTAACATTCTAGCGACACTCTGTTCTATATCTAAACTCTCAATAGTTATATCTTTTTTATCTCTAAGCATAAAATGAGCGCCAACCTCATCTATAATATCCATAGCCTTATCTGGTAAAAATCTATCATGAAGATACTTTACACTTAAATCCACAGCACTTCTTAATGCCTCATCTGAAAAACTTATCTGGTGATACTCTTCATATTTATGTTTAATTCCTTGTAAAATCTTCATAGTATCATCAATACTAGGCTCATCAATATCTATTTTGGAAAATCGTCTTGATAGTGCTTTATCTTTATCTAAATGGTTTCTAAATTCAGCATAAGTTGTAGCTCCAATACATTTTAAATCTCCACGAGCCAGAGCTGGTTTAAGCAAGTTAGCTGCGTCCATACTTCCACCACTTGTAGCTCCTGCTCCTACTAAAGTGTGAATTTCATCTATAAACAAAATAGAGTCCTCTACACTTTGAAGCTCACTTAATACACCCTTTAATCTTTTTTCAAAATCTCCTCTATATTTTGTTCCAGAAATCATTGAACCTAAATCAAGAGCAAAAATCTTACTATCTTTTAAAATAGTAGGAACTTCTCCCTCTGAAATTTTAAGAGCTAATCCTTCTGCTATAGCAGTTTTTCCAACACCTGGTTCTCCTACTAAAAGAGGGTTATTTTTCTTTCTTCTACATAGAGTCTGCATTACTCTATCTATCTCACTCTCTCTTCCTACTACAGGGTCAATTTTCCCATTTTTAGCAAAAGATACAAGTTCTAAAGTATAGGCTGTAAGATTTGGATACTCATCTTCTTTCTCTTCTGCCTCTTCACTGTTTTTATCTTCTATTAAATCAAGATGTGAAATAACCTCTAAAATATCAACTCTATCTATTCCCTCTGCACTCATTATTTGATAAGCATAGCTTTTGTGTTGAGTAAAAATTGAAGCCAACATATCGCCTATTTTTGCCTCATTTCGTCCTGAACTATTAATGTGCATCATCATATCATTCATTACATGAGATAAGGCTACAGTCTCATAGGGGTCATCAACTTCTCCCTCCTCATTTAGCTCTAATACAGGCACATTACTAAGGAGATAGGTTTTAGTTAACTCTTTCATATATTCAATATTACCACCAACTGCTGATAATATCTCTATCCCCTCTTTACTCTTTAATATAGATAAAAAGATATGTTCAAGTGTGAGATACTCATGTCGATTCTCCTTAGCATACCGAACAGACTCTCTAAATACATTATTCAGTTCTATACTTATCATTTTTTATCCTTTTTCCTTTGTTAACTGTTATGCCTCTTCTAGTGTTGCAAGAAGTGGAAACCCATTACTTTTAGCTAACTCTTTCACTTGATAAACTTTTGTTTGAGCTATATCATAAGTGTATATACCACAAACAGCTTTACCAGATTTATGAATGGTTAGCATAATTTGTTCAGATTGAAGTATGTTTTTATGGAAGATGGCCATTAAAATCTCTACTACAAAATCCATTGTTGTGTAATCATCATTATGTAGTAGCACTTTATACTTTGTAGGCTCATCTAACATTAGTGATGATTGTATCTCTTCTTCTATCTTTGGCAATCTTAATCCTCTATTGTAATATAAAAATAAGTATAGCTCATTTTATGTTACAATCATATTTAATTACCTTTATAAAAATTTATAAAAAGATTGGAGATTAATTGTGAAATTACTTTTTGTTACAGCAACAAATACCGATATTGGCAAAACTTTTGCCTCTTTAAAACTAATTGAAAACATTGCAGAACATAAACTTAGAGTTGGTGTTTGTAAACCTATTGAGACAGGTGTAAAAGGTGTTCCTATTGATGCAAAAAGGTTATTAGATAAGGTACAAATATATAATAATAGTTTTAAATCTTTAAGCCCAAAAGATATTACAGCTTATACTTTTTTGCTCCCTTCTGCTCCATTTTGTGCCGATATAAATCAAGAGATAAAAATAGAGAATATAAAAAGAAAAATAGAAGAGTTATCTAAACTATGTGATATATTAATTGTAGAGGGTGCTGGAGGGTTATTTGTTCCAATTACAAGAGATTATATGATGATAGATTTAATAAAAGAGTTAAAAGCTAAGACTCTTTTAGTAACACCTTCCAAACTAGGTTGTATTAATGATACACTTCTAAGTATAGAGGCTTTAAAGAGTAGAGAGATAGATTTTGATTGGTGTGTAAATTTGTATCAAGATAGAGAGGAGTTTAATGTAGTAACTAAACCATTTTATGATGCTTATTTTGATACATGGTGGAGTTTAGATAGGAGTTTAGATAGTTTTATAAAAAAACTTTAAAACTATTTGTTATAATCTCAAAACTATTACAAAGGGATTATATATATGCAACATCTAATAGATACCAATGATTTAAGCGATAAGCAGATAGCCAATATTATAAAAGATGCAAAAAGTTTTAAAAAACAGCTTCCACCAGCTCTATTAAAAAATAAACTTTTAATTACACTATTTTTTGAAAACTCAACAAGAACTAGAAGCTCATTTGAGGTAGCTGCTAAAAGACTTGGAGCGATGGTTGTTCATCTTGACCCATCTAAAAGTTCAACTAAAAAGGGAGAGACTCTTAGTGATACTTTTGAAAATCTGTGTGCTATGGGTCCTGATGGGGTTATTATTAGACATGAGTATAATAACACTCCTAAAAAGTTAGCCAATAAAGAGTTAACTTCTGTAATAAATGCAGGAGCAGGAAATTACGCCCACCCAACTCAAGCACTGCTAGACTACTTTACAATGGTAGAGGAGTTTGGAGATGATATTAAAAATAGAACTATAGCAATAGTAGGAGATATAGTTAGTTCAAGAGTTGCAAGTTCGGGTATTAGACTATTTAAAAGAATGGGAATAAGAGTGATACTTATAGCTCCTCAACCTTTTATGCCAGATAATAATTTAGAAAAGTATGAAAACTTAGAAGATATTATTGATGAGGTTGATATTATCATGTCACTTCGTGCGCAATTAGAGAGACATAAAGCTCCTATATTTGAAGATTATAATGAGTATGCAAAAAAATATTGTATAACAAAAGAGAGATTAGGAGATAGAAATATAATGGTTCTTCACCCAGGTCCCGTTATGAGAAATATAGATATATCTGATGAAATGTTAGAAGATAGTAAATGTAAAGTATTAGAGCAGGTTAAAAATGGTGTATTTATCCGTATGGCAATTTTAAAGTGTCTGTTGCTTGATAGTTAATATAAAAAAGATATTTTTGTAAAAGTAGAATAACACCCAAATATGCTAAACTTCCACAAAAAATAAAAGGTAATATTTGAAAAAATATATTTTAAGCATAGATAGAGGAGTTCTTTTTATGCTTCTAGCGTCTCTATCTTTTGCATTTATGGGTGGATTTGCAAAAATTGTTAGTCAGAAGTTTGCAGGAGTTGAGGTTACATTTTTTAGAAATGTTTTTGGTGTGGCTTTAGTAGGATTTGCCATATATAAATCACCACTAAAACAGATAGGTGGAAGACCTTTTTTACTTCTTTTTCGTGGGGCTATGGGCTTTTTAGCACTTTTAGCATACTTTTATATTATAGCCTATATGCCATTAGCTGAAGTTGTAACCTATAATAAAACATCTCCAATCTTTGTGGCTATTTTTGCATATATTTTTCTAAAAGAGAAGCTTAATTTTTGGTCAATAGTAGCTATTATATTGGGTTTTATTGGAATTGTAATGATTGCACAACCTCAAGGTGGAGAGTTTAATAAGTACGATATTTTAGGAATATTTTCAGGACTAGGTGCTGCGTTAGCCTATACATCTATACGAGAGCTTAGAGAGTATTATGATACAAGAGCTATTGTTATGAGTTTTATGGGTGTTGGAACTATCGCTCCACTCTTACTTATGTTACTCTCCCCTTTTGTTAATCCTCCTGAAGCTTTAGATTTTATGTTTGCTAAGTTTATTATGCCAAGTGGTATTGATTGGTTTTATCTTACCATGATGGGGCTTAGTGCTACATTTTCACAAGTTATGATGACTAAAGCTTATGAATATACAAAAGCTGGAATTGTGGGAACTATTAGTTACTCCAATATTGTATTTGCTATTTTTATTGGTGTAGCTTTAGGTGATGATTTTCCTGATTTTTTAACAATTTTAGGTATAATCCTTGTCATTACTTCAGGGCTATTAGTAGCTCTATCTAAGGATAAAAAATGATACTTATTGCAGGACCTTGTGTCTTAGAGAGTCGTGATAATGTTATGAAAATTGCAGAGGCACTTATGCCATATTACAAAGATTGTACTAAAGATTTTTACTTTAAAGCTAGTTTTGATAAAGCAAATAGAACAAGCCTAGACTCATTTAGAGGGCCAGGTCTCGATAATGGGCTTAAGATGCTTCAAGAGGTAAAAGAGCAGTTTGGATATAAACTCTTAACTGATGTTCACGATTATACTCAACCAAAAGCCGTAGCAGAGGTTGTAGATGTTCTTCAAATACCAGCTTTTCTATCTCGTCAAACTGACCTTTTAGTAGAGTCTGCAAAAACTAATGCCATAGTCAATATTAAAAAGGGACAATTTTTAGCTCCACAAGCTATGGAACACTCTGTAGCTAAAGTTTTAAAAACTAGAGGATTTGATGGAGAGGTTAATTATGAAAATTCTAAAAAATATGGTGTTTGGCTAACAGAGAGAGGTTCTAGCTTTGGATATGGAAATTTAGTTGTTGATATGAGAGGATTAAAAACTATGCGAGAGTTTGCCCCTGTTATATTTGATGCAACACACTCTGTTCAACAACCAGCTTCAGGTGGTAGTGTTAGTGGTGGAGATAGTTCATTAGTTCCATACTTAGCAAGAGGTGCTAGTGCTGTGGGTGTTGATGGGTTCTTTTTTGAAACACATTTTGACCCAACCATTGCTTTAAGTGATGGGGCAAATATGATAAAACTAAATGACTTAGAGAAACTTATTAAAGAGATAGATAAGATTAGAGTCATTGTAGAATAGAAATATATTCTTTTATTTCTCTTTTAAATCTAATTATAGAGAAGTTTTGAGCAGTAGATGAGACTTTTTGAGGCTCAAATCTTAACTTTTCAAACCTCTCTACGGCTTCTATTATATCTTTTGTAGTCTGTTCTTTAAAGTGAATACCATTTAGATTATCTATAATAGTCTCTTTTGTACCACCTTTATCTAAAGCAATAACAGGAGTACCACAAGCAGTAGCTTCAATAGGAACTATTCCAAAATCTTCGATAGCTGAATAGATAAAAGCTTTAGCTCTTTGCATATAATCTATTAAAACTTTATCTTTTTGGTAGCCTAGAAGAGTTATATTTGACTCGGCTATTTTTTCTATAGCCTTAAACTCTTCTCCATCTCCAATAACTACCAATTTTCTATTTGGCATTTTATTAAAAGCTTCTACTATAAGTTTTGTCTTTTTATATGGCACAAGCCTAGAGGCAGTTAAATAAAAATCCTCTTTTTTTTCATATAGAGTAAATTTATGTATATCTACAGGAGGGTATATTACTTTTGAGTCTCTATTATAAGTTTTTTTTATTCTATTTTGAACAAATTTAGAGTTTGCTATAAAGAAATCTACTCTACTACTACTTTTTAAATCCCACTCTCTTATATATTTTAGAGTCTGTTTAACTAAAAATCTTTTTGGCTCTTTTAAATTTGAGGTGTATTCATTATATAAATCCCAAGCGTATCTAATAGGTGTGTGGCAGTATGATATATGTAGTTGATTTTTATCTTTTTTAATACCTTTAGCTACAGCCCAAGAGGAGCTAATAATTAGATTATAATCTTTTAAATCAAAACTCTCTATAGCTTTGGGAAAGAGTGGAAGATAGTTTCTAAAGTGAGTTTTAGCAAAGGGTAAATTTTGAATAAAAGATGTTTTAGCATATTTTCCATTTAAAACCTCATCTCTACTCTTTTTATCTAAAAAATCAACCAAACTAAATATATCACTATTTGGATAAATTTCTAAAATAGATTTTAAAACCTTTTCAGCTCCAGCATTTACTACAAGCCAATCATGAACTATAGCTACTTTCAATTTTTTATTACCTCTTTAAAAACCTCTAAATGTTCTTTAGTCGATTTTTCCCAACTAAATTTTTTAGCCTGTTTTAAGCCTTTTTCTCTTATCTTATCTCTTAAATTTTTATCTAATAAAACTTTTTCTATCTTCTCTTTTATATCCTCTACAGAGTGAGGATTACAGTATATTACAGCTTCCCCTCCAACTTCAGGCAGAGATGAACTATTAGAAGATATAACAGCACTACCACAAGCCATAGCTTCAGCGATAGGTAGCCCAAACCCCTCATAAAATGATGGATATACAAAACATGTTGATAGATTATATACTTTGGCTAAATCCTTATTACTAATAAATCCTAAATACTCTATATATTCTTTGTTTTTATTAATAAGCTCTATAATTTCACTATTTTCCCAACCTTTAAAGCCAACTAATATTAGTTTATGCTCATCTTTTATCTCTTTTTCTAAAAGATTATATGCTTTTAAAAGATTTAAAAGATTTTTTCTAGGCTCTATACTCCCAACTGACAGAATAAATTTTGGTGGCAGTCTAAAATCTAACTCTATATTATTATATAGTTTAAATAGATTATGGTCAACTCCATGATATATAACTCTTATCTGTTCTGATTTAAAATTAGTTCTTTTTAATATCTCTTTCTTTGTAAAATTTGAACCTGTAATTATTAAATCACTTCTATATATATTTTTATAAAAATTATTATTAAAATACTCTAGTGTCTCTTTAGGGTGGAAATCTCTATGTATAAAAAATGAGAAATCATGAATAGTTGTTACTATCTTTTTAGCCTTTACTCCACGATTTGGAATAAAATTTGGTTGCCAATATAGGTCATATCTCTTAGCAAGTAGTCTGCTTGATATAAATAGTATCTCTCTTGCTATCTTTTTAATAAATGGAAATTGGTTAATAGCTGATTTTAGATTTTTTACACCTTTATGAGTTGATGGTTCAATTAACTCATTTGAGTAGTATCCATAAAAGTACTCTATATCTATATCTTTACTCTCTTTTAAAATATTAGATACCTCATAACTGTATTTTCCAATACCTGTAAGTGGAGAGAGAAGTGAGACTGTATCAATTAGTATTTTAGGCTTCAAACATATCCTTTAGAGTCTCTTTAAACCCTTTTTGTTTAACCTCTCCAATTAGAGAAAATAGCTTTTTAGATGAGCCTGTAAGGGATTTAATCTCATCTTTTCTTACAAAAGCTGGATTTATCTCTACTTTAATATTATATCCTGCAATTGAGTTCATTATATCTATAATATCTAATAGTTTAACTCCCCTTCCTGAACATATATTTATAGTTTCACTCTTAATAGTACTATTTAAAAGTCTATTATAGACCTCACAAATAAAGCCAATATCATTAAATTCACGAGTTACATCTAAATTACCTAAACCTATACTCTCTTTTCTCTTTTTAAAGTGATTTACTATTTTTGGAATAAGAAAGTTTTGATTTTGTCCTACCCCTGTATAGTTAAATGGACGAGTAATAATAATATTTAATCTATTAAAGTAGTTTTTAGCTATAGACTCCATTGAGTATTTACTTGTTCCATAGTAGTTTGCAGGGTGTGGACATAAAGACTCATCTAAAATCTCTACACCTTGATTTCCATAAACTGTGGCACTACTTGATAATATAACTTTTTTAGGGTTTAAATTTAAATCAATTAAAACCTCTAAAATATTAATAGCACCTATACTATTTACTCTATAAAACTCTAAAACATCACCATGAGCAGGTGAAGCAATAGCTGATAGGTTTATAATATAGTTTGGGTTTATCTCTTTTAAAGTTTTAGTAATATCATCTTTATTAGTAATATCACAACTCTCTTTAGTTGTTCCAAATATAGAGTAACCTTTAGAGGATAAATAAGAAGATAAATATTTTCCCGTAAAGCTATTTATCCCAAATATTAAAACTCTATTAGAAGCTAAATCCAAGCTTATTCCTTTTTAAATCCTCTTTTACCATCATAGCACAAAGATCTTCTAGTGTGGTCTTTGCTTCCCAACCTAGTTTATCTTTTGCTTTTTGTGGATTTCCAATAAGTAAATCGACCTCACAAGGACGATAGAATTTTGGATTAACTTTAACTAAAGTTTTCTCTGTTTTAATATCAACTCCAATCTCATTTTCACCTTTTCCTTTAAATTCCAAGTCTATATTAATAGCTTTAAATGCCATAGTCACAAAATCTCTTACAGTCTCTGTCCTATTAGTTGCCAAAACAAAGGTATCAGGAGTTTTGGCTTGAAGCATAAGATACATACCTTCTACATAATCTTTAGCAAATCCCCAATCTCTTTTAGCGTCCATATTTCCAAGTTCTAAATAGTCTAACTTTCCTAATTTAATCTTAGCTACACTATCTGTTATTTTTCTAGTAACAAACTCTCTACCTCTAAGTGGTGACTCATGATTAAACAAAATTCCACTACAACCAAATATATTATAAGACTCTCTATAGTTAATTACCATCCAGTGAGCATAAAGTTTTGCTACACCATAAGGACTTTTTGGATAAAAGGGGGTACTCTCTTTTTGCGGTATCTCTTGCACCTCTCCAAACATCTCAGATGTACTTGCTTGATAAAATTTTATTTTAGGATTTACTATTCTGATAGCCTCTAATAGATGAACAGCACCAAGACCTGTAATATGTGCAGTAGCTAAAGGTTGTTCAAATGAAACTCCTACAAAACTTTGAGCTGCTAGGTTATATATCTCATCTGGTTCTATATCTGCTACCATTCTAATACTATTTGATTGGTCTGTTAAATCATACTCTATTAGATGTAGATTTGGGTGTTTATCGACTCCTAACTCCTCTATTCTCCAAAAATTAACAGAGGCACTTCTTCTATAAGTTCCATAAACTTTATATCCTTTATTTAAAAGTAGCTCTGCTAAATAAGCTCCATCTTGACCTGTAATTCCTGTAATAATTGCTTTCTTCAAATTTGACCTCATATTTTTAATTAAACATTAAAGAGATTATATCTCAAATATAATGAGAGTTTATAAAATAGAGGTCAAAATATTTATTTTATTAAGTCAACCATTCCCCAATAACCTTTTAAATCTGTACCCATAATTCCTGAAACTTTTTTATCTAATTCACTATTTACAGGAATTCTCATAAGATATGATATATCTTTTCCTCCATCTACTTTATCTAGCATAATAGGACTATCTTCATCAAAAGTATTATTACTAAATAATACATAAATATCATAACCATTTGGAGTTGTAAGATTATTAAAAATAATATCTTTAATATATTGATTTACCTCAGGATGACTAGAAGCCTGTGTAAATTTATTTAAAATAGTTCCAGCTTTAATTGTAAAACTTTTAACTCCACTAGCTGTAGTAGTTGTTTTAACATTTTCTGAACTATTTGTTATACTATAAGATAAGAATTCGTCATTACTTTTTCTTCCAATTAATGTAACTTTTGAACCTGCTTTAGCTGTTATAACAACATCATTATTTCTTTTAGTGATAGTAATAGGTACAATGGCTAAAAGTTGAATATCAATATAATCTTCATATTCAGGATTAAATCTATTAATAATAACTGCAACATTTATATCTTTTGTACCATCTTCAACTAAATTACTATTTTTAATATCTACTGAAACATCATAAAAATTATCTAATTTATCATCAATCTCATCAAAGCTATTAGCTTTAAGTACAGGTTTTTTGATAGGGTCAAAATATCCATCTGATTTAATATAAGATGTGTCATTACCTATTTTAATTTTGGTTAATTGTGTTTTTCCATGACAATATTGAAATGAAGTTGTTTGACTAGGAGCTAGAATTTCATTCCAATTAATACCACTAAATATATAATTATTAGAAGAGCCAGTATTTATATTGGCATTTATTGTATAATCAATATCTGTATCAGATGTAATTTCATATTTCCATTTAACTGCATAATCATTATTATTTATAACTCTAATTAGAGTACAATTAGCAGATTTCACCTCAGCATCTTTATCTACAGATGTCTCTGTATCTGATACAGGAATTTTTGCATTTGTAGCACAATATCCAAATTTAATACTTCTCCAACCATTAATATTTAAATTAGAAGAGTCTCCCTTTATAGATAAAAGATGTTCGCTACTATCTATTAATTTAGAATTCCATGTATGAAAAGTATAACCTGTTATACCATATTTTAATAATTCCCAATTGTGAATTGGATTTGCTGTAATATTTCTAATTATTGAAGTTTTACAAGTTCCTGTACTTTTTCCACTCCAACTATCTATTGTATTTTGATTTAATTCAACTATAAAAGGATTATCTTGCTCACTACTAGCACAATATGTAAAGTAATCACTTCTATAAGGTATAAGATAACTTTTATCATCTCTTTTTTCAATATTTTTTAATTTACCAACTTCACTTTTATCATAATTAATTCCCCAAGATTTATAATATCCATAATATGATGGATTATTTAATTCCAAATTTAAAATTGTCCAATCTATTACATCACTTACATTGTTTTTAATTCTAACTTCTTCGCAATATCCACTATCCCAAGATACCTTTTTACCTTTAATGATTTCAAATTTATTACTTGTTTCATCTGCTTTAAGAGGTTTCCCGTTTTTTACATCATGAAAGGCACAATATCCAAAATTTACTTCACTTGAGGAATAAACTATTTTATTCCAATTTTCTCCAGAAGCTTTAAATATTGTACGATTTGTATCTATAAATTCTTTTTTATCTTGAATATTAACATTCCAACTATTAAATATTTTACCTGAAATATTCATATCTATATTCCAACTAACAGGTAATAATCCATTATTTTTTACATAAACTTTTGCACAATATCCTGTATTCCAAACTAAAGTTTTTTTTGTTTCTGTTCTAATCTTCTCTTTCATTAAATCTTTTATATTAATACCCTGAATATTTATAGATGATACAAAAGTAGTGAAATCAGTTATTACACTATTTAGCATATCAATAGATGCTAAACCACCATTAAAAAAAGAGTTTATTTGAGTTGCTGTTAAGTTGCTTATATTTATATATTGAGAAAGTATATTAGAATTATATATAAGTTTATAGTCAGCTAAAGACATATTAATTATTAAATTATTATTAAATGAAAAATTACCAATAGAAACAAAATTCAATATTTGTTGAAATTGAATAGATAATTTTGTTATATTAAAACTATTTGTAATAAATAAATCTGATGTATTTTTAAGTATTGTTGAAATTTGCTTTTTTAAAAAATTTTTTGATTTAGTTTTATCAATTTTACTATCTAATTTACTACTAATCATTGTATCAAAAATAGTCCCTAAACTTACGAAAGAATTATAACTTGTTAAAGTAGAACTAAAAGTTTGATAAAGAAATGTATAAGCCTTGTCCTCTCCACCAGTCTTTGATAAATCAATAATTTCTAAAGATAACTCTATAGATTTTTGAATTTGTAAAGCAACTTTAAGAAGTTTTGTATTTCCTTTTTCTGCTTCTTTAATAGGGTCTTCTTCTAAAACATTGCTATCTAATCCAAGAATTTTAGATACTTTTGATTTAGAAGAGTCAATAATAGTATCAAAATCACTATTTGTTGTAAATGGTCTATTAATAGTAATAGTCTCTTCAATTTTATGAGCTAATACTGTAGTAACAGGTGTAGTATATACTTTTCTCTTTGGTTGTCTAAGACTTAGGGGTGTTCTCATCCGTCCTCTAAATCTTTTAGCAGTTCCGGTATCTATTCCTCCTGTAATAATTATTGGTGCATAACCACTTTTTGATGCCTTTTTCTGAGCAGAAGTTAGAGTAAAATTATATTTACCATTTTTATTTGTTTTCGCATATGGTTCACCACTATCTAAAATACCATTTCTATTTAAATCTAAGTATGCTACAGCACCCATTAATCTACCATCAATAGCTTCTCCCTCTATTTGAGTATCTTCATCTATATTGGTATCTGTATTATCATTGGTTGTAGTATTTGAAGAAGAGCTACTATTATTACTTGTAGAGGAATTAGATGTATTAGAGCTATTATTATTTGAGTCATCATCTCCATTGGAATCACTATTATTTGAGTCATTATTTCTATTAGAATCACTATTATTTGAGTCATTATTTCCATTGGAATCACTATTATTTGAGTTATTATTCCCATTGGAATCACCATTATTTGAGTCATTATTTCCATTGGAATCACTATTATTTGAGTCATTATTTCCATTGGAATCGCTATTATTTGAGTCATTATTTCCATTGGAATCACTATTATTTGAGTTATTATTTCCATTGGAATCACTATTATTTGAGTTATTATTTCCATTGGAATTATTATTATTTGAGTCATTATTTCCATTGGAATCACTATTATTTGAATCATTATTTCCATTAGAATCACTATTATTTGAGTTATTATTCTCATTGGAATTATTATTTGAGTTATTGTTTTCATTGGAATTATTATTTTCAATACCTTCTCCTAATAATGTAGTATTTTTGGAACTACTACTCTTTCCACAACCATTAAAACTTAAAAATACAACTATTAAAAACAATAAAGAAATTGTTCTCATTTATCTCCTCCTATTAAATTAATATTTTTAAGTTTAAATAAATAAAATAAATAAGTCAATTTAATTAGTGAAAAAATACATTTTTTTTAATAACTGTAACTATTTGAATATAAAAAGAAGATAATAAGTTAATAATATCTATTAACTATTTATAATTTATGGTAAAATTATATCCAAATTGTTAATATAGGGAATATCACTATATATAAACTAAATCTTAAGTAAGAATTGTGTAAAATGGACAAAATTAAAAATTTATCAGAGTTTGCTACCAAAAAATTTGGTCAGAACTTTTTAAAAAATGAGAGAATAATAAAACAAATCATCCAAGCGATGCCCAATGATAATAGGAAAGTTGCAGAGATTGGACCTGGCTTAGGTGATTTAACCAAAGAACTGATAAATGTTCGTAATGTCACAGCATTTGAGGTTGATAAAAGATTATGTGAGCATCTTCAAAATAGATTTAATAAAGCAATCCGTCAAGGAGTATTAAGTCTAAATTGTGGTGATGTTCTTGAATGTTGGGGGGAAAGAGAGCTTTTAGATGAGGAGTATCATTTGGTGGCAAATCTACCCTACTATATTGCAACCAATATTATTTTAAAAGCGTTAAAAGATAAAAATTGCCAATCTATTTTGGTAATGGTTCAAAAAGAGGTAGCTCAAAAGTTTTCTGCAAAAGTTAAAGAGAAGGCTTTTTCAGGATTATCAGTTTTAACTCAAAGCGTGGGTTCTGGCAAACTACTTTTTGATGTTGGAGCAGAGAATTTTGTTCCTCCACCAAAAGTTACCTCTTCTATTCTTTTAATCAAAAAAGATAGGAGTGAAGATAATAAGGGATTTGAAGATTTTTTAAAGGTGGCATTTAAACAACCTAGAAAAAAATTATCTAAAAATCTCTTATCTTGCTATCCAAAAGATAAAATTGAAGCACTCTTTTTACAACTACAAATTAGTCCAAATATTCGACCTCATGAGACTGAGACATCTATTTATCATCACTTATATAATGAATTAAACAAGGATAATATAGATGGAAGAGAAAAAAGTAATAACAGAGCAACCAAAAGTAGGACGAGACCGTCCTGATAGACCAAAAAGGTCAAGAAATCCTCATAGAACACCAAAGCCTAAAACTACCGAAGTGGCTAAAAGTAATACTCCTTCTAAAGTAGAGAATAGACCTAAACCAAAAGCTAGACCACAAAATAGAAAACCAAATCCTAATAAAAAGAGTAAATCTAGTGGTAATAGAGGTGGAAAAAGAAAAAATAGTATGGCACCACTTACTAATGATATTAAAGAGGCTATAAAAGCAAATAATATTGCAAATGATGCAAGAATGAACCCTTGGAAACAGATAGATATATCTAATAAAAGTAAAATCCGTTTTACTCCATTAGGAGGTTTAGGTGAGATTGGTGGAAATATTGCTGTTATTGAAGATGATGAGAGTGCTATTATTATTGATGTGGGAATGAGTTTTCCTGATGAGACTATGCATGGAGTTGATATTTTAGTGCCTGATTTCTCATATCTACATGCAATTAAATCTAAAATAAAAGGTATTATTATTACACATGCCCATGAAGACCATATTGGAGCTGTTCCTTACCTTTTTAAAGAGTTAAAATTTCCTATATATGGTACACCTCTAGCTTTAGCTATGATAGAAAATAAGTTTAATGAGCATAAATTAAAAGATGACACAAAATATTTTAACTACATAATAAAAAGAGAGATTTATGAGATTGGAAGTTTTAAAGTAGAGTGGATACACAATACCCACTCAATAGTTGATGCTTGTGGTTTGGCTATTGAGACAAAAGCAGGAACTCTTATTCATACAGCTGATTTTAAAATTGACCACACACCAATAGATAATCAAACAACAGATTTACAACGATATGCCTATTATGGAAATAAGGGTGTTTTATGTCTATTTTCAGATAGTACAAATTCACATAATACAGGATTTACTAAAAGCGAATCTGTTGTAGGAAAAACATTTGATACACTATTTGAATTAGCAGAGGGTAGGGTGATTATGTCAACTTTCTCTTCAAATACTCATAGAATATTTCAAGCAATGGAGCGAGGAGTAAAGGCAGGAAGAAAGGTGTGTGTAATTGGTCGTTCTATGGAGAGAAATATTGAAATAGCTAGAAAATTAGGTTTTGTAGATATTGAAGAGAGACACTTTATAGAGCCTCATGAAGTAAATAGATTTGCAGATGGTGAACTTTTAGTTGTAACTACTGGTTCACAAGGTGAGACAATGGCAGCGTTATCGAGAATGGCAACAGATGAACATAGACATATTAAGCTAAAACCAACCGATACAGTTATTATTTCAGCTCACGCAATACCTGGAAATGAGGGGTCAGTTTCATCTTTAATGAATAAATTGGTAAAGGCTGGAGTTACTGTTAGATATAAAGATTTTGAGAATATTCATGTATCAGGTCATGCTGCACAAGAGGAGCAGAAACTTATATTAAGACTTGTTCAACCTAAATTCTTTTTACCAGTTCATGGAGAGTATAACCATATAGCAAAACATGCAAAAACTGCTGTAACTTGTGGAGTTAATGAGAGAAATATTCTGCTTATGAGTGATGGTGACCAAGTTGAAATTACTCCTAAATATGTTAAAAAAGTAAAAACAGTTAAAACTGGTAAAAGTTATATAGATAATCAAAATAATAAAGAGATTAAACCAGAGATTATTAATGATAGACAAAAACTAGCCGAAGATGGTATTGTAAATATTGCTATGCAGATTGATAAGAGTACAAAAAAGGTTATTGGTCATGCTATGGTTACAACTCATGGGCTTGTTCCAAATAAAGAGTTAAAAAGATTTAGTCATGAGATAGAAAATATTATAGAATCATTTTTAATTAATGCTAAACCTGAACAGTTATCATCTACTAAAATTATACAAGATGAGTTAAGAGGAGTTATTAGAAAGCATATAATTAGAACAAAAAGAAGGTATCCAATTATTACTCCTATAGTGTTTTTAGTATAAAACAGTATATCCCTATTAAAAATAGAGGATTTAGTCTCTAATATAAGCTATTTTTAAGGAATTTTAATTTTAAAAATATTATAATAGAAAAAAGGAGAATTTATGTTAATTGATACAATTTACATCGTAATTGCTATATTGTCTATAGTTGTAATTGTCTCTCTTTTTCTTAAGTTTAAATCTGTAGAAGAGGAAGATAATTGTTATGTGGTTGAAAAATCAACTCACCCATTACATATAAATAGTGGTTGTATGGAGTTAAAAGATAACTTACAACTTATTAGAGGTATAGGCAAAGTGTTAGAGAAGGTACTTAATGATAATGGTATTTACTGTTTTAAACAGATTGCTAACTGGACAAAAGAAGATGTAATGAGGATAGATAAACTTATTGCATTCCCTGGACGCATAGCAAGAGAGCAGTGGATAGAACAGGCTAAAATTTTAATTAGTAAGAAATATTAATATAATTTTTATTTTTTACAAAAAAATTGATTAAAGTGTTTATTTTAATCAATTTTTTCTTCTAATTGCTACCAAAAGAGACAATAATTATATAATATATAGATGTTTTTTGTTAAAATATTAGGAATATTTTAGTTAAATAATATTATAATAAAACAGTTTAATACAAAATTATATAATAACAGGATTTAATATGTTTGAGATAACACCGTTAATAATAGCAGTTACAATTATTCTAGCAGCACTTATAGGAGGGATTATAGGTCGTCTCCTTTCAAAATCAGCATACAAAGATATAAGTGGAGAAGGTGGTGAAAATAGTGAACATCACTTTCATGTCGATAGAGCGACAGGTATTGTATCAGATATAACATCTTTCAAATGTTGAATATAGTTAAAAAATATTTTATTTTTTAACTATCTACTAAATCTTATTTATTTACATACAAAAAAACATTAATAAATAGGATTTTTTTTACATTTCCCAAAAAATAGGCATTTTGCTATTGATTATAATTAATATATATATTATAATTTAAATATCAATTTAAAAGAGGAGCATCATTCATGAAAAAACTAATTGAGAAAATTATTGATAAGTTATTTTATGTCCAACCACAAAAATTAGAAAATATCAATATCGCACTTATTAAAGTTTATTAGTACCTCACAACTCTTTGGGGTGCTAAACTTATCTAATCTCTTACATCATCTATGCTATAATCCCATTAACTAATTTAATATAAAGAAAAATCCCATGAGACTTAACAAATATATCTCGCACAATAGTAAATATTCACGCCGTGATGCAGATAAACTTATAGAGACTGGTGAAGTTACTGTAAATAAGAAAAAAATGACAGATTTTGGTTACGATGTAAAAGATGAAGACCATATAGCAGTTAAAGGTGTTCCTATAAAGAGAAGAACCGAACTTACTATGATAGTTTATAATAAACCAAAAGGAGTTCTAGTCACAAAAAAAGATGATAGAGGACGAACTACTATCTATCATAAATTAGCTGGTAAATTTAGACATTTTATACCTATTGGAAGATTAGATTACGCATCTGAAGGTATGTTAATTATGACAGACTCTCCAAAGGTAGCTGATATTATGATGCGTTCAGGGTTGGATAGAACCTATAATTTAAAAATAGATAAACCACTATCTTATGAAATGGAAGAGGCTATGCGTGATGGTTTAGTTTTAGATGATGCAAGAGCTGGAGGACATGAAAAGAGTAAAATACACTCTATGGAGTTTGAACCATTTGTAAGTTATGAGATAAGAGGAAAAAGCTCTAATTTTACTAAACTTAGAGTAACTATTTCAGAGGGTAAAAATAGAGAGCTTCGTCGTTTTTTTGGTCACTTTGGTGCTAAAATATTAGACCTTAAAAGAGTAGCTTTTGGTGGAATAGAGTTAAATAATCTACCAACCAATAAAACAAGATACTTTACAAGAAAAGAGTATGACCAGTTACATAAATATCTAAAAGCTATTGTAAAAATGGAAGCTCAAGAGAAAAAAGAGGAACAAGATAGAATTAATGCAAAAAAAAATAGAAGATAGAGCTATCTACTGCTCTAATCTTGGAGGTTTTTTTACACTATCTATAATTTTAAAATTAGATTTATCTGAAATCTCTTTTAATCTATTTTTCTCTTCTAATCTTTTTCCTCTCCAGTAGTAACCACCTAAAGCACCACCTGTAGCACTAAGTGCTAGTAGTCCAACAGTTACCATTTGAGCAAATACAAACAGAGCTCCAACACCCAACACTCCTGCAAATGCTACACCTACTTTAAAGTTAGCCTTTGCATGGGTTGAGGTGGCTTCTTTAATAATATTTTTTTGTGCTTCTTTCTCTACACGCCTTTTCGCCTCTTCTGCACTAACTCTAAGTTTTTCTCTCTCCATTGCAAAACTATCTTTTACTCTATTTATTGCATCACTACTATACTGTTTTGCCATTGAGCTAAACCAAAAGGATATAATAAGAGCTATAAATAGCAATGGAATAGTTAGACGAAGAACCCCTACAGTTGTAAAGTCATTTGGAGATAAGAGAACTAAACTAACAGTTACTAGTTGAACTAAAACAATACCAAATAAAAATTTTAAAAGTTGCATTATTATATTTACCTACAATATTTTATTATAAGAGACTATTTCTCTCTATTTAAATTAATTTTCGAATATTAACACTTACAAAGAATATTTAAAATAACATTATAGTCTGCATTAGCTTTAAAACTACATTTAGCACAAAAAAAATCTACTTTTGTTAAAATATTTAAAAATACCAAAACCAAGATATAGTTGTATCATTCTCTTTTATTTTATCTATATCTTTATACTCATATCTAATATTAATAGCCGATTTTTTATCAAAGCTATATGTTATAAATGGTTCTATCTTTTTTATCTCTTTACTATTTTCAAACCACTCATTTGATGAGCTAATACCAAACTTTAAATATTTTGATGGATTATAAAATATACCAATATTTCCAGATATACTACTTTTTGTAGTCTCTCTATAATAGACAGTAGGAGTAATTGTAGCAAATCCATAAAAGTTATCTTTACCCAATGTAACTCCTGCACCTGCTGTTAAATAACTATTTAATTCATTATTAAAAATTCGTTTTGCACCTAGAGCTACTTGCCATGATATAGGTTTAAATATACTATCTTGAATAGCATAAGATTTAATATCTAAAAAATCTATCTCTTCTAAAAAAATATCACTATTTTTATACTCTATAGTTGTATCAAAAAAGCTAATATATGCTCCTGATATAAATCCATTATCATTATCATAAATATCATGATATGCTATTTTTGCTTTGGCTTTAACTGCTTTATCTGTTATATAAGCTATACTAGCTTTAGATGATAAATGACCATCTTTTGGAGAGCTTGGTGTTGGTATCTCTCTTTTAGCTACTTTACCCAATTTACTTCTTGTGCCAAGAATTTTTAAAAATTTTGGAAGATATTTCTTTTTAGATATTTTATTATTGGAATATTTTATTTTTAAAAGAGATGTTGCTAACTCTAATGATGCTATTTTTTCCTCTTTTGTCATATTCTCTATTTTAGAAAAGTTATAATCACTACTTTGTGCAAAATCTAGTGCTTTTTTATTGTTTTTAATAGGTTCACTTATAGCTAAAATCTCTTTTCTTTTAGATGAACGATAGATACTTTTTTTAACTAAACCATTATTAATAACCGTACGAAGTGTATCAATAGGAATAGCTTTAAATTTAAATTGATTTACTAAATTACTCTTTTGTGTAGCAATCTCAATAAGCCAAAGCAAGTTATAAGAGCAGTTTTCATTTAAAAAGAAATAATCAGCATAAAAGTGGCGTATTTCAAAAATATGTAGTACCATTCTATCTATCTGCTCTTGGTTTAAATTAAGTGTATATTCCCAAATATCACGCTGTTCCAAATCTGAATACTCTTTTAATTTTTTATAGTATGGTTCAATAGAATAACGCCCTTTATATCCTCCAAAAAGTCCTTGATAGGCATAGATAAATCCATTATCTTCTCTAGTTTGAGCAGCGTAATTTACAGCATAAGAGAGTAGGGGGGTATTAGGATTATTATCTATTCTTAAAAAAGTATGTCCAAATGCAGATGCAGGAGAGTTAATATGAGCTGATGCTAAAATAAGAGTTACATATTTTGCTCCTAAATCCTTTAACTCTTTTTTTAATGCTTTACATTTAGGTATTTTTATCTCTTTTTTAAGTATTGGAATTTGTTCTAAAATCCATGTAGAACGAGAAGGATAATGACATAGAGTAGAGTTTTCATCATCACTTTTATCTAAAATAAGCTCTTTAATAGATGCTTTAAGTTCAGCTTTTGGGTCTGTTTTTCCATTTTTAGCAAAAAAGAACTTTTTATCATCTATCTCACTCTTTCCATTTTTAAAATGAAGTAGTCTATGCCATTGCTTATTTTGAGAAAGTTTATCTATTATATTTTCAGAAACAGAAGATGAAGAGAAAAGAGAGGTTTGAAATAGTAGCAGTCCAAAAAAGAGTTGAACTGCTTTTTTGACTGCAATTATCATATATTTAGAGATTATCCTAAAGATACAATATTATCAATAACTTCTGCTGATGATACATTTTCAGATGTATAGATTTTATCAAAGTTTGCTTGTAGTTTTGATGCAAAAACATCTTTATTTGATACATTTAAAAGAGTTGCAAGAGTTGTAAGTGCTTCACCTTGACCATTTGATATATCTTTTGCCAATGCGTCCATATTTCCTGCTACAAACTCATTTGCTCTATCATTCGATACAAATTTAGCAGGTTTTGCACAACCAGATGTCCCTGAAGTAATACCAAAAGTTTGGTTACCAGAAGTTCCATTTGTAGTAGCTGCAAAAATTTGCATTAATACTGAATCTTGATTAGATATTATTTGGCTACCAAGACCACACCCTGTATTTTCATTAGCAATAGATGCAGTAGTTAAAAGAGCTGTTGTTGTTAGAATAGATAAAATTTTTCTCATATTGAAATCCTCTTAATATAATTTTTGAAACAATAGTATAACATAAAAACATAAAACTAGTGAGGTTTTTAAATATTTTTTCTTAATTTAATATTAACAAATTATCTTTCAGCATCGCTCCACTCAAGATACTGTTTGTGTAATCTAGCATTTTCTTCTTTTATATGTTCTATCTCTTGTTTAATTGACTCTTTTTTTCTTTGAAGATTTTCTAGTCTATGGATTGAATTTCCTCCATAGACTAAGTTTGCTATATAGATACCTAGAGCAATAACAACTGTAGCTGTTAATAAAAATACTTTTATAGATAATCCTGAAAGCTCTTCAAATTTTCTAATAAAAGTTTCTATTTTTTTAGCAAACATTATATATCTCTAGGCAAAGATTGATGAACCTAAATATTCAAATTGACCTAACTCTCTTTCAATATTTAAAAGACGGTTATATTTAGCAATTCTATCACTTCTTGCAGTTGAACCTGTTTTAATTTGACCTGTATTTAGAGCTACTGCAAAATCGGCAATAAATGTATCTTCACTCTCTCCTGAACGGTGACTCATTACACAAGTATATCCACTTCTTTGAGCAAGTCTAACTGTTTGCATAGTTTCAGATACAGTTCCAATTTGGTTTGGTTTAATTAAGATTGAGTTAGCAATCCCTTTTTCAATTCCTTCTGCTAAAATATTAACATTAGTGACAAATAGGTCATCTCCAACTATCTGAATTTTATCACCTAACTTTTCAGTCATAATTTTCCAACCGTCCCAATCATCTTCACTTAATCCATCTTCAATAGATACAATAGGGTACTTTTCACATAAAGAGCTATAGTAATCAACTAACTCTGAACTTGTTAACTCTCTATTTTCAGAAGATAAAACATATAATCCATCATCATTAATAATCTCAGATGCAGCTACATCTAAAGCAATAGCTATCTCTTCACCTGCTTTATATCCAGCCTTTTCTATAGCTTCCATAATTACTTGAATTGGCTCTTCATTACTCTTTAAATTTGGAGCAAATCCACCCTCATCACCTACTGCTGTACTCTCTCCCATACTGTCTATAATCTTTTTAAGATTATGATACGTTTCGGCTACTGCTTGAAGACCCTCTGAAAAGGTATTAAATCCAACAGGCATAACCATATACTCTTGGAAATCAACAGAGTTATTTGCATGTTCTCCACCATTTATAATATTAAACATTGGAACAGGCAAAGTTATACCATTAGCTCCACCCAAATATCTATATAGTGGCATTTTAAGGCTATTAGCCGATGCACGAGCTACAGCCATAGAAACACCTAAAACTGCATTTGCACCAAGTTCTGAATAGTTTTCAGTTCCATCAAGTGCTTTCATAGTTATATCAATCTCTGCTTGATTAAAAGGTGACATTCCAACAAGTCTATCAGCAATTTTATCATTAACATTGCTACATGCTTCTAATACACCTTTACCCATATATCTGCTACCACCATCACGAAGCTCTAAAGCCTCTCTTTTACCAGTACTAGCTCCACTTGGAACAATAGCAGATGCAACAGTTCCATCACTAAGACTAACTGTTGCTTGAACCGTAGGGTTTCCTCTACTATCCATAACTTCACTAGCTCTTACATCATCAATAAAAATCATTTACTATCCTTGGATATTTTAGATACAGAATATTAACATATTGTGTATAAGATAACACTCCTAAGATTAAATTAGTTTAGATATTAACAGATAAAGATACCAAATCTCTACAACTATTATTAAATAACCTAATAAATAGAATAGATTACGATTATAATTGGATATTTTTTTACTATTTTCTTCGTGAAGATGTTCCTCTTTATGGTGATGGCTAGGTAAAGCACCAGCTCTCTCTAGTGCTTGATGAATTATCATCTCTTCATCTATATGAGCATCTTCTTTTTCTGTAGCAACTCTATTTTTAATAGCAATAGCCTCATTTTTTTTTAGAACTAAAATAGCCAAAATAAAAGGTATAATAAAAATTGTAATAATAAAAAGAGACATAATAAATCCTTTTTATATATTATATCATATTTTTTTTAGTGATATTACTAATTTAATATTTTCGCACGGTAATTCAAAATCAAATAAAAGTTAAGTATAATAGGCAAAAGAATTATGAAAACATTATTAGAAAGATTTAGAGAGTTACCAGACTATAGGAAATATAAGATAGCAAAATATAATATGGGAGAAGTGATGTATTTATCACTTTTAGCAATGTTATCAGGAGCAAATAGCTATAAAGATATGGCTCTATGGATATCAGTAAAAAAAAGAGAGCGTACGCGTACGCTTTTTATTATATCTTTAATGAGTTAGTAGAGTAGATAATTAAATTTTAGTTAACTATTTTTTAAACTTTAAATCATTCCATTCTCTTTACATTTTCTTTAGATAAAATCTTTTTGTAATAAAAAAAGAGGAAACAGAATGAAAAAAAGAGTAATAGTACTAGAGGCTGAAGGTGGAGCGGATAAGTGGATTGATGGGCATAGAAGAGATACTATGCCTATTGTTAATGCAATTAAAGCTAAAGGTTATGAATCAGAGGTAATATTTTTCCGTGATGAGTGGATTGATGAGATTTTTAACTATATCTATGATAATGCTGATGCTGTAGTTGTTAGAATAAATCCAGGTAATCTTCCAAATGGTGAGGGCAAACTATTTGAGATGCTAAGACAACTTCACGATAGCGATGTACTTATTATGACTCACCCTAATACTATGATGCGTTTTGGTGCAAAAGATGCTTTAGCAAAACTTGCTGATACAGATTTAGTTCCAGATGATACTTATTCTTACTATACGGTAGAAGAGTTTGAAAAAACTTTCCCAAAAAGTATCTCTTATGGAACTAGAGTTTTAAAACAGAATAGAGGCTCAACTGGTTCAGGTATTTGGAGAGTTGAGATAGTTGATAGTAAATTAGGAGAGTATGAAGCAGGTGATACTTTGCCAATGGATACAGTTGTAAAATGCACAGAGGCAGTTGATAACCATGTTGAATATAGCTCTCTTGGTAAATTTATGAAATTTTGTCATCAATATATAGAGGGTGATAATGGTATGCTTGTTGATATGAGATTTATGCCAAGAATTGTAGAGGGTGAAATTCGTATCTTAATGGTAGGAGAAAATCCAATCTTTGCTGTTCATAAAAAACCAGTTCAAGAAAAAGATGCTTTTTCTGCAACAATAGCTTCAGGTGCTGAATATACTTACTATAAACCAGAAGAGTATCCAGAACTTGTTAATAAATTTGTAGATGCTATTCCTCTAATTTCAGATAAATTAGGAAAAATTAAAAATACACCTATTATTTGGACAGGGGATTTTATGTTAGATACAGATGAAAATGGAAATGATACATTTGTTTTAGGTGAAATGAACTGTTCTTGTGTTGGTTTCTTTAGCCACTTAGATATGGGAATTCAAGAGAAGATGGCTGATGAGATTATTAGAAGAATAGAAGTTAGAAAGGCATCTTAAAAATAGAGAGGATAATCTCCTCTTAAAATATAAATCAAATTGAAAATTTTGTAATTTAAGTCGGTCATTATCCACTCTTCACCCAAACCCTCTTACCATCAAAAACAACCCCCATTTTCAAAATATTATGGCTCTCCCCCATCTTCCGTGACCTCCTAAAGACCAAAAAACAGGGATTTACTAAGAAAAAATAAAAGCAAAAAATGGTATAACAGAAGCATAAAATTTCTAAATAGAGTATAATAATTATGAACA
>Ga0256842_1000042_pt1 | contig 93656 bp, 102 predicted proteins | sample 4559240metaG_FD_185973 | JGI IMG/M metagenome (GOLD analysis project Ga0256842, IMG submission 185973) | Hydrothermal vent microbial communities from Guaymas Basin, Mexico - 4559-240 | ecosystem: Environmental > Aquatic > Marine > Hydrothermal vents | place: Mexico: Guaymas Basin | collected... | reverse complement strand
AGGACTCCTATTGCAGATCTGCTTGAACAGAAGATTATCGAGTTAATAGCGTTGTATGATTCGAATTTGAAGAATGGTAAGAGTGGGCTCGCCCGGATTCGAACCGGGGACCTTCGCCTCGTCAGGGCGACGTCATAACCCCTAGACCACGAGCCCTTGGGATATTATAGCCAGCGAGGTATTATAAGATTTGCGGTAACGTTATTAATCGTCACCAAGTCCTAAGACGTGTCCCGTCCGAGTTGGGATGAATACTTCATGGAATTAGCGCATGTCGTTGCAAAGCGCTCAACATGCAGAAGGCAGAAGGTCGGAGCGATAATAGTAAAGGACAAGAGAATTTTGGCAACAGGCTACAATGGTCCTCCTTCGGGCATGCCTCACTGCATAGATGTAGGTTGTTTAAGAGAGAAGCTTGGTGTTCCAAGCGGTGAAAGAATCGAACTCTGCAATGGGCTTCATGCCGAGCAAAATGCGATAATTCAGGCTGCGAAGTTCGGAATTAGCATAGAAGGAGCTACGATGTACACAACTCACTGCCCCTGCATAACGTGTGCGAAGATGATCATAAACGCTGGAATAAAAAGAGTGGTTTACGGAAAAGAATATGCAGACAAGAGAGGCTTGGAGTTGCTTAAAGAAGCGGGTGTTGAGGTCGTTTACTTTCCAATAAAAAGATAGATCATTCGATCATTTCTTTAATTTCGTCGACTATCTTTTCAGCTGTTTCTTCGTCAACCTCCTTTCCTCTCTGCTCAACGAGGCTGACGAGCGTCTCTTCAAGTTCTTCCTCGATCTTAATTTTCGTTTTCTCTATGACGACTGGATTTGGCTTGATTATCGCTCCTCTGACTATAGCTTCGCCGTTCAGCGGTGTTACTACCAATGCCCCAGCGGATTCGCCGTCAACTTTCACGAAGTAAACGATGTCGCCCAAGTCCGTCTCTCCAGCCTTCTCAACCTCGAATTTAGCCTCTTCAATCTCTTCAAGCTCTTCCATCCTACTAACGGCATCTTCAATAATTGGTCTGACTTCCTCCTCAGGAACCCTCTTGAACACTTCGATCTTTAAACTGTCCAGATTCCAGCGTATTTCTCCTTCTGAAACTTCATATTGGATCATTATTCTAACGACATCACCCTTATCGAGCTTGAGCTTGTTGACGAGAATCTCATAGAGCAACTTGTTCAGATCGGCAGCGGCTTTCGCCACTATCTTCGAATCCAGTTCCTTACTCTTTATCTTATCTCTAAGCTGAGCAAAGAGTGTTCTCCTGATTTTATCCGCGTAGGCTCCGACTATTATGTAGCCGGAGCTCAACCTCATGATATATAATCATTATTAAAAAAATTTAAGTCTTTGCTCTTAGCTCCTCCAAAATCTCCTTTGCACGGCTCATGCTGATCTTTCCTTCCTTAATCATAATTTCGACGACCTTATCAACCTCTTCTCCTTTCGCTCCAACTGACAGCGCCAAGCTTCGGGCGTGAAGCTCCATGTGCCCCCTCTGAATTCCTTCCGTAGCTAAGGCTCTCAAAGCGGCGAAGTTTTGAGCCAATCCCACTGCCGCAATCACCCTCGCGAGCTCTTCAGCACTTTTGACGCCCAAGATCTTCAGGCAAATTCTCGCGAGAGGGTTGGCTTTTATGCTCCCTCCTACAACTCCCACAGACATAGGAAGCTCGATGTATCCAACCAAATCGCCGTCATCGTTTATCTCGTAATGGGTGAGAGGCTTATAGCCATGCATTGCGGAATACGCATGACAAGCCGCCTCTACTGCTCTGAAGTCATTTCCGGTAGCTATGAGCACAGCGCAAATTCCATTCATTATGCCCTTGTTGTGCGTTGCACATCTGAATATGTCCGCTTTCGCGAACTCGTAAGCGTCGATTATGGCTTCGACGACCTCTTCCCCCCCAACAGCTTTCTTGTCGAAAATGGCTTTGGCGATCGCGAGTCTGAAGGGGCAGAGGTTGGAGAGAATCCTGAGAAGAACCCTACCTCCCGTTATTCTCGAGATGAAAGGAGCAACGTGCTCGCAGACCGAATTTATGAAGTTTGCACCCATAGCATCTTTCACGTCTATGAGCAGATCGACTACGAGCATCGGCTTTCTTCCCTCGACTATCCTAACCCTCAGATCCCTGCATCCCCCTCCCAACTTTATTATGCTCGATTCTACCTCGTTGGCCTTCTCTATTATCTCCTCCCTATGCCTCATAACCTCGAACTTGGCCGAGTAGGGATTTTCCGTTATAACTTGGATCTGCCCGATCATGATCGAGCCAGTGTAATGCGTTGTGAAGCCACCCTTCACCCTCGCCATCCTCGCCCCGTTGCTTGCAGCAGCAACCACGCTCGGCTCCTCTATGACCATCGGAATGAGGTAGTCCTTCCCATCGATCAGAAAGTTTGTCGCTATACCCAAAGGGAGCTCGAACGTTCCGATGACGTTTTCAATCATCCCGTCTGCAACATCTAAAGGGAGCTTTGCCGTCTTCTTTATGAGTTCTACCTCCTCTTCACTCAGATCAGCGAACTCCGCGACCTTTCTGAGCCTCACCTCTGGTGTAAGCTTGTAGAATCCGCTGATACGGGAAGTTTTCATAATTGTTAAAGATTTTAAAATGTTTTCAAAGCTTTCGTCTCACGATCAGATATGCAAAAACCGCGGCACCAAACCCGTTATCTATGTTGACCACAGCAACACCAGAAGAACAACTGAGGAGCATGCTGAAAAGAGGAGTGAGGCCGTTCAGGTTTACTCCGTAACCTACAGAGGTTGGAACCGCTACGATGGGCAAATCGACGAGCCCCGCTAAAACTGAAGGTAGAGCACCTTCCATTCCGGCTATCGCAATTATAACATCCACGTTCTCCTCTTTAACCTTCTTTAACGGTTCCAAAAGCCTGTAGATGCACGCTATTCCGACGTCGTAGAACTTCAACACATCGAGCCCTAAAAACTCCGCTGTGGTCGCGCACTCCTCAGCTACGCCTATATCGGAAGTTCCAGCTGTGAATATCGCAACCTTCCCGATCTTCTTCAATTCGCCTTCGGAAATAAGCCTTGCCCTCTCCCCAACCACAGCAATCCTTCCTCTCTCGTTCACCAGAACGGGATGAAAGTTCTCTTTGAGCGCTTTAATCTGCTCTTCACTGAGTTTCGTAACAAGAACGGAATCCCTGCTCTCCAAGTAAGCTTTAACTATCTTAACGAGCTCCTCAGGTGTTTTCGATTGGGCGAAGATCGCTTCGGGCTTTCCGGAGCGAAACTCCCTGAAGACATCGAGCTTGGCTATCCCGTCTACATCCTTTATCATCGCACCGAATACCATCGAAGTCTTTAAAGATCTTCGCTCACCGATCTCTCCTTCGACTCTATACTTCTCCTCTTCTCGCTCCAATCTACCTTCACGACGTAGTAGATTCTCTTAGCACCCATCGCATTTAGCCTCTTCCTCATGTCCTCAAGGATTTCGCATAGAGTTTCGAAGTCTTCCACCTCCACTATCGTCCCCATCGCGGTGAGTTTGTGCTTCACACCTCTCTCCCCTATAGCCCTCAGAGCCTCTTTGATGTATTCGCTCAGCGATTCTCCAACGCCTATCGGAACAACCGATATTTCCGCTATCATTCTTCCACTTCTTTGTGATACTCCTGAATCGACTTTATTGTCATCTTCGCCTTCTTTACAGCCTCTATGCCCCTAACCGCAGCCATAGCTCCTGCAAGAGTAGTTATGTATGGAACTCCGAAGTCCACAGCTGTCCTCCTGATCAGATATCCCTCCGATCTCTCCCTCTTACCCTTCGGTGTGTTTATTATCAGATCTATCCTCTTGTTGATGATCTCATCTATGACGTTTGGCCTTCCCTCACTTATCTTGGGGATGACTTCCACATCTATACCATTCTCTCCCAAGAACTTAGCTGTGCCAGAAGTCGCAACGATCCTGAAGCCGAGCTCCTTAAGCTTTCTCGCGATCTCCAAGAGCCTCTCGTTCTTATCCTTATCTTTGACACTTATAAAGACCGTCCCTTCTGTTGGAAGCTTCATTCCAGCAGCAAGCTCTGCTTTGTAGTAAGCCAGCCCAAAGTCGTAGTCTATTCCCATCACTTCTCCGGTGGATTTCATCTCAGGTCCAAGCACCGGATCGACGCCCGGTAGCTTTATGAACGGGAACACCGCCTCCTTCACAGCAACATGCTTCAGATTCAAGCGCTCCTTAACCCCCAACTCCCTCAGCTTCTTACCCATCATGAGCTTCGCAGCAATTTTCGCCAATGGCAGTCCAGTTGCTTTGCTTATGAACGGAACGGTTCTACTTGCTCTCGGGTTTGCTTCGAGCACGTAAACTACGCCATCCTTTATCGCAAACTGGATGTTGATTAGTCCGACTACTTTCAAAGCTAAAGCGATCTTTCTTGTATAGTCGATTATCGTGTCTATGATCTCCTTGGGCAAAGAGATCGGTGGTAATACACAAGCGGAATCCCCACTGTGAACCCCAGCCTCTTCTATATGTTCCAAGATGCCCCCGATCACAACCTCCTCTCCATCACAGAGGGCATCGACTTCCGCTTCTATCGCATCCTCTAAGAACTTGTCAATCAGAATCGGTTTGTCGGGGCTGACCTCTATCGCTTCCTCAATGTATCTGACGAGGGTATCTTCATCATAGACTATTTCCATAGCCCTCCCACCAAGCACATAGCTCGGTCGCACAAGGACTGGATATCCAATTCTCTTGGCTACTTCCTTAGCCTCTTCCACGCTGTAAGCTATACCATGCGGTGGTTGTGGTATTCCCAATTTTTCAAGCAGTTTCGAGAATCTCTCTCTGTCCTCGGCGAAGTCGATAGAATCTACGCTCGTGCCGAGTATTTTAGCTCCAGACTCCTCCAAGTCACGAGCAATGTTTAACGGTGTCTGTCCTCCGAACTGGACGATCACGCCCTCAGGCTTCTCGTTCTCGTAGATGTTCATAACATCTTCATGAGTTATCGGCTCAAAGAATAGTCTATCTGATGTGTCATAATCGGTCGAGACCGTTTCGGGATTGCAGTTTACCATTATCGTCTCATAACCCTCTTCTTTCAGACTGAAAACGGCATGACAGCAACAGTAATCGAATTCGATACCTTGCCCGATCCTGTTCGGCCCACTGCCTAAGATCATGACCTTCTTTCTCGGCGTTGGTGGAGCATCGTTCTCATCCTCGTAAGTTGAGTAGTAGTAGGGTGTCTTAGCTTCGAATTCAGCGGCACATGTGTCAACCATCTTATAAACAGCTATAATGCCAGCATTCTTTCTTCTCTTCCTAACTTCCCTCTCCTTTGTCTTGAAGATATAAGCAAGCTGATAATCCGAGAAGCCCAATCTCTTAGCCTTTCTTATCACCTCATCTGGCACCTTCCAGATGTCATAGTTCGTCTTCTTAGCCCATTGCCTAAGCTCTTCCTCCATATCGACGATATTCTTTATCTTGCTGATGAACCACCTGTCGATCTTCGTAAGCTCGTAGATCTCATCAACGGTAAATCCAGCCTTTAACGCATATCTTATGTAGAACACTCTATCAGCGTTAGGCGTTCTGAGTTTTTGAATAATCTCCTCTCTCGTCGGATTCTTGTCCTTGCCATCACACCCAAGCCCGTAGCGACCGATTTCAAGCGATCTCAAAGCTTTCTGCAAAGCTTCCTCAAAAGTTCTACCAATAGCCATAACCTCTCCGACGCTCTTCATTTGGCTTCCGAGCGTTGGATCTGCTGTGGGGAACTTATCAAACGCAAACCTCGGGATCTTAACGACCACATAGTCTATCGTCGGCTCGAAGCTTGCCGGCGTTTCTTTCGTTATATCGTTCGGAATCTCGTCGAGAGTGTAACCGACTGCAAGCTTAGCAGCGATCTTAGCAATCGGGAATCCAGTAGCTTTAGATGCTAAAGCTGATGATCTGCTCACACGAGGATTCATCTCTATAGCTACGAATCTCTCGCTTTCGGGATGAACTGCAAACTGGATGTTGCTTCCTCCGGTTTCAACTCCTATGGCTCTAATTATCTTTATGGCTGCATCCCTCAACCTCTGATATTCCCAATCCGTAAGGGTTTGAGCTGGAGCTACAGTAATGCTATCGCCAGTGTGAACTCCCATCGGATCGAAGTTCTCTATCGGGCAGATTATCACGACATTATCGGCAAGATCCCTCATAACTTCAAGCTCGAACTCTTTCCATCCTATAACTCCCTCCTCAATCAGCACTTGATGTATCATTGACATCTCAAGTCCCTTCTCTGCAATCTCCCTCAACTCCTGCCTGTTGTAGGCTATTCCACCTCCAGTCCCTCCTAAGGTGAACGCAGGTCTGACGACAACAGGATATCCTATTTCATCGGCTATGGTTAAAGCCTCCTCTACGTCGTTCGCTATATCGCTCTTCGGGACTTCTAAGCCGATCTCTTGCATCGTCTTCTTGAAGAGCTCTCTGTCTTCAGCCTTCTTTATTGCTTCCAGCTTAGCTCCGATAAGCTCGACGCCATATTCATCAAGCACGCCCATCTCACCTAATTGAACTGCAATGTTCAAAGCTGTCTGCCCGCCTAAAGTCGGTAGAAGGGCATCTGGCGTCTCTCTCTCAATAATCTTGGCAACAATTTCAGCAGTGAGAGGTTCAATGTAAATCTTATCAGCCATATCTGGATCGGTCATTATGGTTGCAGGATTCGAATTCACCAAAACGACCTCATATCCTTCTTCTTTCAAAGCTTTACAAGCCTGACTTCCAGAATAGTCAAACTCTGCAGCCTGTCCGATAACTATGGGGCCAGAGCCTATGACCATTATCTTCTTGAGATCTTCACGTTTTGGCATAACACCACCTTTCAGCCAAGTCAACGTTGGAAAAATATAGCTTCCGATTGTTTGATAAAACAGCGCCGGGGGTGGGATTCGAACCCACGCGTCCCTTACGGGACACGGGCTCTCCAGGCCCGCGCCTTACCACTCGGCAACCCCGGCTCAAATCAATTAACACTGCAGAGTTTTTAAAGTCTTCCCTTAAGTATTCGCCGTGGGTAAGGTATTAACACTGCTGATAGCAATCGTCTTGGATGCTATCTTCGGCGAACCGCCAGAAAGGTTCCATCCCACAGTTTGGTTTGGAAGGATCGTCGAATTCGTCGATAGGAGGTATCGAAGAATATCTTGCTCTGCAGACATCACCGCTGGACTCTGCTTAACCCTTGGTCTCTGCGTTTTTGCTATTGGAATAGCCCATCTTGCCAAAAAGCTTCATTTTGAGTTTTATCTTCTTTTTGCATCTATATCCATCAGAAGTATGGTTGAACATGCTAAGAGAACGATCAAAAACGGAAAGATTGCAAGGGAGGAAGTTCAGATGATTGTGAGCAGAGATGTTTCGAAGCTCAATGATAGCCAGCTCTCCTCTGCTGTGATCGAATCGATTGCTGAGAACTTCGTGGATGGGGTGTTCGCACCACTATTCTACTACACTCTGTTTGGAATCTACGGAGCTCTCGTATATCGAGCCGTTAACACTTGCGATGCAATGATAGGATACAAAACCAAAAGATACAGATATTTTGGCCGTTTCTGTGCGAGATTAGATGATGCTCTTAACTTCATACCGGCGAGACTCTCAGCTTTGCTGTTCATACTGCTGAAGCCAAAAGCATTTGAAATCATTAAGAGATATAGAACGATCAAGTTGAACGGTGGATATCCAATATCTGCGATGGCGGGAGTTCTGGAAGTTACTCTAATGAAGCCCGGGCACTACGAAGTAAAAGCTGGAAGATATCCGGATATTAGGGATATTGAAAGGGCCATAAAGGTTTACATTAAGCTCTGCGCTATGGCTGTAACCCTCTACACCCTGATAAATTTGCCAGTCGAGTCGATTATGTATCTTCCAAATCTGGGCTTTATCTCCGGAATCGAACTCTGCTCCACTCCGATTAGGTAGGTATCCCTTCCGAACCTGAAAAGTTCATCCTCTTTCTTTATCCTCAGAACTATGTCGTAGAACATCCTGATGATAGTTTCAAGATTCTTGTCATATATGTGCTCAGGACAAGTGCTAAGGAGTGTGATGTCCCTCGGAATGGCATCGTATAGCTCCATCAAACCTCTAAGGATTTCTTTTCCATATATTACAGGAATCAGATGCATTCCGAAAAATATCAGGAGATCATCACCCTTAAGCTTCTTAAAGGCGTGCTCGATTCGAATAAACCCATCCTCAATCTCATCATAGGGAATGAACTCATGCAACTCGCCGAAGGGAACTTCGTAATTTTTTCCTATCTTAATAATCTTGACCTCGTTCAAGATTTCACTTATGTCAGTGGAGTAACGTGAGAGAGACTTATGAACCTTCTCAAGACCTCTACAGATGGTCTCAGAGAAGATGAGAATATACTTATCTTTAAACTGAAATTTAGGAATGAAGTGAAAGAAGACGAAACTGACTGTTGGATACTGCGAATCGTAAATTAATCTTGTTCTTAAATTTTCAAGCTTTAAAATTAGGTCGTCTATGTTTTCCATTATATCCATAATCTCAACTGGTGATGACTCGCTTATAAACTTTATCAACAATAATCGACGACACCTTTAAAAATGTTTGAGCTTAGATGGCTTGGATGATCAGGATTACAAAGATGCACGGAAACGGTAACGACTTCATACTGATCGACGAATTTGAGAGAGAGATCATTCCAGAAAAGCTCAAGCCAGACTTCGTTAAGGCTGTATGTCACAGAAGGTTCGGAGTTGGAGCTGATGGTGTTCTGTTCGTTCAGAAGTCGGATATAGGTGATGCAAGGTTCAGATATTTCAACAGCGATGGAAGCGAAGCTGAGATGTGTGGAAACGGGATAAGGTGCTTCTGCAGATACATAGTCGAAGAGGGTTACGCCAAAGAAGGGAAGGTTAGAGTAGAGACGCTCGCTGGAATCAAAGAGCTCGAAGTTTGGTTCGATGGCAAGTGGTGGGTGAAGGTCGATATGGGAAGGCCGAAGTTCGGCAAAGATGTTCCAGCTAAAGAGGATGTTTGGGGAAAAGAGTTTGAGGTTAAAGGAAGGAAGTTCAAGGTTTATGCCGTGAATACGGGTGTTCCGCATGCGGTGATATTCGTAGATGATTTGGATTTTGACATAATCGAGCCAGCTCGCTTCATAAGGTTTCATGAGATATTTCCAGAGGGGATAAACGTGAACTTTGCCAAGGTAGAATCGAGGAGTAAGGTTTTCGTCAGAACTTACGAAAGAGGAGTTGAAGACGAAACGTTGAGCTGTGGAACTGGAAGTTGTGCCGTTGCGATTGTTGGGCATAAATTGGGAATTCTCGACAACAAAGTGGATGTTCAGACCAAAGGTGGAGTGTTAAGGATCGAGGTTGGAGAAACGGTTTACATGACCGGAACGGCAAACAGAATTCTTGAGGGGGAGATAAATTTGAACGAACTCGGTATAAGTTTAGATTTGCATAGCAAACCTTATTAGAGTTCCCATGACCACAATCAACATAGCTCAAAAAATTGTATTTATGGTTTATAAATCTCAGACGAATTCACGGTGAAATTCGCTCCAAAGCTCACATGCAAGACGAACTTGTAGTTCTCAATATCCGGAGAACCCGTTTTGAAAGCATCCCCGTAGCTCACATCTACTATTTCTCCGACATAAAAGACGTGATCTCCCGTCTCAATGGCATTCACGACCTTGCACTCTAAATTGGCTTGACACTCTTTTATAGAAGGAGCCTTAACCTTCTTCGAAGGAACGAACGTGATGCTGAGTTTTTCTCTTTTGTCCACGTTTGCACCACTTACAGTTCCGGCAATCCAAACGTCCTTAAGCAGTTCTATTGTCGGAACGGCAACTACGAATTCCTTATGCTCGTCTATCAGCTTCTTCGTGAACCTCGTATGGCCAATCGCAACTCCGCACATCGGCGGGTTAAAAGATAGAGGGACAACCCAGTCGGCAGTCATTACGTTTGGCCTTTCTATGGTCCCAGAAACGATCAAATATGTTCTAATCGGATACAAGTATTCGAGCATGTTTAAGAGTATATTCGGCAAAATATAGCTGTATCGGATGCCTTTGTTTAAATTAAAAATAATAATTTAAAAGTTATCGTATTCGAATATCAGCTCCCTCTTCTCCACCTTGAAGCCCCTCGATTCGAGCTCCTTAATTATGCTATCCACGTTTTCTTTTACGAATGTTCTTGCCGTAATAACCCAAACCCTCTCGCAGTCCATATCCCTACAATAAGTTCGACATATATAAATTTATCCTTCGATTTTTGACGATATCAGTTTGATCTACTTTCGGGAAAATTAATCATTTGCCGAAGATAAAAATTTTAAGCAAATTAATCGTGATTTATTTCATGATATATCTTAAAATTGAAAAGTTCATGATTTATAAAGGTAGATTTGGGGTTAACACGGTTGTTTGGGGTGATGCCGTTTTCGATCCAAACGTTGGAAAGGATATCTACAAAAACGTTAGAACTGTTTTCATAACTCACGGACATGCAGATCACTTCGCGGATGCACACATGCTAAGAGATAGAGCTAAGATAGTTGCTCCTAAGCTTGAAGCAAACATGATCGAAAATCCGACGATAAACTGGCGAGGACTGTTCAGTTGGGCTTTTCTACCGGAGGATATGGTTACTCCTTACTTTCGTGGAAGGGGTGTTATCGTTAACGAGTTCGCCGAAGATTATCCTTTCTACGTCCCTCTACCCGGTCATACTTATGCCCACGTGGGTTACTTAATAGAAAATGCGCTCATAGCTGGAGATTCCGTCTATCCGGTTGAATACTGGCAGGAGTTCGGGATCCTATACTACACAGATCCCGATCTGGTTATCGAAAGTCTATACAGAATGCTCAAGCTCGACTGGGACTACTTAATTCCGGGGCATGGTGAAATATTCGAAAGGAGAGATGGGCTGAAGGTTATAAGGGAGAATATAAGAATAATCGAGGACATCGACAGGATGATATACTCGATGATTCCCAAAGAAGGCATAAGAGAAGATGATCTAATAGCTGAGGTTGCAAGGGTTGCCAAGGTTCGAAATTTGAAGTCCGTCATAGTCCTAAAGCCTCCAATAAAGGGACATCTCTCAAGTCTTTACAGAAGGGGACTCGTAGTGGCTGAGGAGAGAAACGGCTACATAGTGTGGAAACGTTTTAAGTGATCCTTTCACTCTATTTTGCAGATCTTTCAATGTGAATAATTGAATAGCCTCATCATGAACGGGCAATACTTAGCGATTGGGATTCTAATTTTTAACCAAAATTGTATAAATATAAAACCTATGTTCGCGCTCACCCGTTAAGTTGTAAAGGAAGTTGAACTTTTAAGCAACGTTCGCGAAATTCAAAGTGTGAGAGTTTTGATCGTAGGCGCTGGCCCGGCTGGAAGCCTTTCGGCCATGGCAATTGGAAAGAAGCACGACATTCTGATAGTTGAGGAACACCAGTCAGCAGGTTTTCCTGTTCAATGTGCGGGTTTGATAAGTGAGGATTGTTACGGAAGGCTCAGGAGATACTCCAAGTGCAAGTTAAACGACATTCGAGGAGCATTTTTCATAGCTCCGAACGGAGAGGCTGTTGAATTGGAAGGTAAATGTAGAGGAATTGTAATAGAGAGAAAGATCCTCGACAGAGATCTTCTAGCAAAAGCTTCTGAATTTGCCGAAATCTGGGTTAAGTCCAAGTTCGTCGATGCTAAAAATGGAAAAGCAGAGATATTGCAACTCGGAAATAGGACAACGATCGAATTCGACGCTATGATAGGTGCAGATGGTGCCTACTCGGCAGTAGCGAGATGCTTCAACTTCGAGAGGCCGGAGATCCTTTCAGCCGTTCAGATCGAATGCAGATACGAAGCTTTAAGCGACGACATGGTGGAGCTATTCTTTGGGAAGAGCTACTCTGACGGATTCTTCGCTTACGCGATCCCTTTGGATGAGAATGCAAGGGTGGGTGTGGTTTCAAGATCGAATCCCAAGTTTTACCTCGAAAACCTGATCAAAAAACATCCTTCGGCGTCGAGGAGGATTGTATCAAGTAAGATAATAGAGTTAAACGCCGGAGCTATACCCGTCGGACTCGTAGACTTCGTAAAGGATAACATCGCCTTGATAGGAGATTCCGCTGGAATGGTTAAACCATACACAGGTGGGGGGCTTTTTTACTTGCTAAGGGCTACCGAAATTCTAAAAGAGACTTTCCCGAATCTGAGAAAATTTAAGGAAGAATACTTGAAATCGATCGGAAGAGAAATAAGCTTTGGAATGAAGATATACAGGCTGTATTCAAAACTCGAAGACGAAGATTACAACTATATCGTCAGAATGGCAAAAGATCACGCCCACTTGGCTAAGGAGCTACACATGGACTGTCCATCAACCCTGCTGAGAGTTTTGCCGACTATAATAAAAATTGTAAGGAAGCCTAAGCTCCTGAAGAAGCTTCTGAGCGTTCTTGCAACTTAGAGAGGAGCTCGTTATAGACTTGGTTTGCCATCTTCATGTATTCCTCAGCCTTGTCGAACTCACCCTTATCTCTGTAAAGCCCGCTAAGATACATCAGAACATCCGCAACTCCAGAGTTGTAGAAAACATCCTTCTCCGTGAGCTTCTTGAAGATCTCAAGAGCTTCCTTGTAAAGAGCTTCCGCCTTCTCGAACTCCCTTATGACTCTACACAGAGCTCCGTAATTGCACAAAACGACGGCCAAATCGATTATGTAGTTCTCATCCTTCTCGACGAGCTTCCTGTATATCTTCTCAGCCTCGTCGAAGAACTCGTCGGCTTCAGCGTATTTCTTTATGTCCTTGTAGAGCGACGCCAAGTTGTTGAGGGTTTGAGCCAAAACCGGCAAATATGATTCATCCTTCTCAGCGAGTTCCCTTCTTATCTTGAGGGCTTCCTCCAAATATCTTTCACCTTTCTCCTTCTCGTTCATCTCGACGTATATTATTCCCAAGTCGTTTAGAACGTCTGCAAGTTCTTTCAAAAACGACTCATCCTTCTTAACAAGATCTCTCAAAAGCTCTTCAGCCTTCAAATAGCAGACTTCCGCTCTGTCCTTCATCCCCATCAGAGTCAAAGCTTTAGCACCGCTCAGCAGGAATATTGCTTCGAGTTCGGGAATGTCAAGCTTTCTGGAGAGCTTAGCAGCCGTTAGTGAGGAAACAACTTGCCCAGCAATCCCCTGCCTCGTCGTGAGTTGAGCGGAGTAGCGTGAGATGTGAGCGTAGTAGATCAAAGAAAGCAAATCAGCCCACTTTTCATCGAGAGATTGAATGACGTTCGGATCATCGAACAGTTTCTTAGCCTTTTCCTTCACATCATCCGGAGCCTTACTAATTACTGCATTCAAAGCGTCCACAGCCGTTCCATTTCGGATCAAAAACGCAACATCCCTAAGCAGTTCGTCCATATCGGACGTTGTTTTGGTGGTATTTATAAGTTTTGAGTTTGAGTTTTAGTAGCACCTTTAAGTAGTTCAGGGTATTATCTCGGTCGTGTTGTTGAACTTCGGGTAGATGAGATCATCGAAATCGATCTTTCCTCTCTCAACCAAACTCAGTATCTCTGATTTAACTCTCTCGATCTCTCGAATGAGATGAACCGCTGTAGAACAAACCAATCTGAACCCTTCATTACCCCAAAGCCTCTCCCGATTGAAGAAGAGGCATCTCCCTCCACATACCGCCAAATACTCACAACTCCTGCAGGGTTCGAGCATCTCCAACTTTGGAAGCTTGTTCGGATCAGATTTCAGGTCTCCCAAAACGTTCCAGTTTAAGTCGGGGCAAATCGGACATGCCAAGATCTTGCCATTCGTAGCGATTGCAAAGGAGTTCACTCCTGAACCGCATGGAGGAGACGTGTTTGGATAGCCAAGCAACGCCTTCAAAACTCCTAAAAACGGAACTATACCCAGAATCCTACCTCTTTTCATCTCCTCAACCCAACGGTTCACGAGCTTCGTGATTCCTTTGTTGTATCTCTTTATCCAGCCTGCAAAGTCTTTCCAAATCCCCTCCGGACTCCAAACCGCATCTATCTGCCAGTGGACGTGTGTAAAGATGTTCAAATTCAGGAGGTGAAGAACATCGTGGTATATGTCAGTTCTCTGGGTTGCAACCATCCTCGCTATCAGCTCGTTCTTATAGATCGGCTTGATCTTTAGAACGTTCTCGATAACCCTCTCGTAAACACCCTCGCCCTTGTAGAAGTTCGTAACTTCTCTCCTCCCATCGATCGAAACGAGTATCGTTGAGAATTTTTTGAGATAATCCTCATCAACATTATGCAAGAGCAAACCATTGGTTTGGAGGATGTAGTGCTCGGCTTCGATCTCGTCCATGATTTTCTTCATCAAATCGATTCTGAGCAACGGCTCCCCACCATAGAACGCTATCGAAGGATGAGCATCTTGAGAGATAAAATCCCTAAGCTCTTTGATCGAGTATTGGACCTCGTGGGGCATCACGTAACTGGGAATCGTCCCACCGCAATACTTACACCTCAAGTTGCAGATGCCCGTGAGAAATATTATATATAGCATCGACAGCCAGCCTATCTCTCTCCTAATAATCCTTGCCTTAGGCATCTCCTAATTATGTCCTCCTTCTCACTCCTGTATATATCATCCATGCTACCATCTCCCAAAAGATTGAGACCCCTAAAAATCACAACCGGAATTCCCCAATCCCCCTCACCCATCATCAGATTGGCAAATGCTGCAATTTCATCCGCCACGCATTCCACGGTCTTTTCAAGCACGTTTCCGAACAGATCCCGCTTTCCCATCCAATTCCTCATTGCTTTAACTCCCGCTATCCCGATGGCGAAGCCTACAACTCCTCTTCTGAAGCACCTACCGTTTGTGTCGGTTATTATTACTCCAACTCTCCTGCCTGTTAGCTCCTCTACCCTCCTTCTTATTCTCTCCGCACTCTCATCCGGATCTATCGGTGGGAGCAGGATCTTGCCAGCTTCAACGTTCGATCTATCTATTCCGGCATTCACGCAGATGTTTCCAAACTTTGCTTTAACGAGTAGGAAGGGATAATCGAGCAACACCTCCTCACTCTCATCCAAAACCGCTTGAACGAACTCAGGCTCAACTTTTAGCCTTTCAGCAATCTTTTTCGCCTCATCCGAGGGTTTGTAATCCTTCAGATCTACGATCCTACCTTCAGCCTTAGAAACCACTGTGGAGCACACGGCTATTATATCGCCATCTTTGATTTCAAAGGCATCGACTATGAGCTTTGCCAAATCGTCTCCCGGCTTTACTATCGGCAATCTGACCGGATAAACTTTGACTTCATCCATGTGTAGGTTAATGACAAGAAGAAATTTTTATTAATGTTTGGATTCATAATTAGCATAATTAATTGTTAAGGAGTTGATCTTGTGCCCAAAAGAAAGGATTGGAATGGCAGATGGATAGCACTCGCACTTGCTATTGGGCTATTGATAGTGGCAAGCGGCTGGTATTACGTCAACTATTGGAGCATAATGGCAAATAAGACAGACAAACTCTTCAATGAAGCTTTGAAGAAAATCGAGAAAACGAATAATATGACAGATTTATCAAAAATCATGGAAATATATAATAATCAAATAACAAATATTTTTCATAGTTTGTTGTCTCCAGCCGTTATTTTAATCGCAGGTATCATAATCATCTCGGTTTTCTTATGGCTCGTAAGCATTGGCTATTCTGCGGACAAAACTCTCAGCAGAGGTGAGATGCGTAGGGCCATAGCTGGGATCTTTGTAATAGGTTTTCATGTGATAATCCTGATCTTTCTGTTGCTCTTTCCTGAGAACAGTAAAGATCTAATAGTTGCGTATATCGAATTTGTGGGACTTGTGGTTGGTTTCTACTTCGGAAGCAGAACGGCTCAGCAACAGCAAACTCAGTCTGAGCAGAAGCTGATCGTTGAAAACGTAAGTCCAAAGAACGATGAGATCGTGATCACGGTTAGAAACCTAACAAATTCCGAGCAGATAGTAGATAGAATATACGTAAAAGATAAACCCTACAACCTCGAAGGAGAAATGAGAATACCTCCGGGCAAGTATAGAGACATACCTCTCAAGAAAGATATGTTACAGCAAGCAGGTATCAACGAAAATGATGTCGTAGCTGAAAATATAAAGATCGCCACTAAGTCTGGAGTGTTCGCACCCTAACATGTTATATACTACCCCAAATCAATATCGATTCAATGAAAGAATCCGAGCTAAGGCAGATAGATGCTTATTTGGACAAGCTGAGGATGAAAGAGAAAGGAATGGAAGACAGAAAGATCTACGCCGAAGTTCTCGACCTCAGAACTCTAAAGGCCCTCTACAAGCTCTCGGCTAAGGGTTACATTAAAGCTTTAGGAGGAGTTATATCGACGGGTAAGGAGGCCAACGTCTTTTACGCAGATGGAAGGGATGAAGAAGGGAACGAGATACCCATAGCGGTTAAGATATACAGGATCGAGACGAGCGAATTCTACAAGATGGACGAGTATCTGTTTGGAGATAAGAGATTCGATCTGAGACGAATATCTAAGAAAGAGCTGATTTACGTTTGGACTGAGAAGGAGTTTAGAAATCTCGTTAGAGCTTATGAGGCTGGAGTTAACGTTCCCAGGCCGATAAAGCATTTTAAAAACATAATTCTAATGGAGTTCATTGGAGAGGATGAAAAGCCTGCACCTACCCTCGTAGACTTGGGTTTGGAGCTTAAAGAGGTAGTGGACGTTGAAAAGCTGTTCGACGAAATCTTGAGCAACATGAAAAAGCTATACCAGAAGGCTGAACTCGTTCACGCCGATCTGAGCGAATACAACATCATGTTGTTCAAAGATAAGCCATACTTCATAGACATGGGACAGAGCGTTCTCATAGATCATCCGATGGCAATGAACTACCTTGAGAGAGACATAAAGAACGTTCTGAGATTCTTCAGGAAGTTTGGAATAAAAAGGGAGCCAGAGGAGATCAAAGCTGAAATAATAGGTGAGTAGATATGGCAAACAAATATATCAGGCTTAGCGTAAAGCTGTAGTTCGTGATGGAGTGGGTTTACGAGAGAATGCGTTTGGTTAAGATCGCATGCAAGGAAGTTGGTGACGATTTGCATGGTTTAAAGGTTGCCATCGCTTTTCCTTTGGAGTTCAAGACGGCCGTTCTCATAAGGGAGCTTTCGAACTACTGCGATGTTTTGGTTACTCCCTTCAGCGATGGAACAACAAAGGATGAGGCCGTCCGATGGCTTAAAGAGAATGGTATTGATGTGTATGATGTGAAGAGGGTTTTGAATGCAGATTACTACTTGGACTGCGCTGCTACGTTGGTCAAGAATGCGGCTGACAGAGAAATTTTAGATAATGTAAGAGGAGTGATAGAGCTCACGAGGAGCGGCGTAGAATATTTGAAATCCTCCAACATTAGGAAAGCCATTGTCGTTGACGATTCGATTGTAAAGGGTGTTGGAGAGAACACGTATGGCACTGGAATCGGACTGCTCGATGGATTGCTAAGACTGAACATCAATCCGATCGGTAAAACGGCTGTGATCGTTGGGTTTGGAAGGGTTGGAAGAGGTTGTGCTCAGGTTTTGAGAAACTTCTGCAGGGTTATAGTAGTGGAGATAGATCCGATCAAGGCGATGAAAGCAATCTATATGGGCTACGAGGTCATGAATCTGGATGAGGCCTTAGAATTGGCAGATATAATCGTGACTTGCACGGGGAGGAGGAAGGTAATTTCGGACTTCGAGCACGTAAAGAACGGCTGTATCGTTTGCAACATGGGAGCCTTTAGAGATGAGATCGACTTCGAAGCTTTGAAGGATTGGAACGTTAAAGATATGGGTTTTATCAAGAAGTTCTGGAAAAATGACAAATTCTTCTATCTTGTGGCGGAGGGAGAAGCCATAAATCTCGCTTTAGGCAATGGAACTCCGATTGAGATTATGGATAGAACGTTCGCTACGGTCGTATACGCTTTGAATTACCTCATAACTAAAGATTTCTCGGGCGTTATTCCACTTCCAAGAGAGGTAGAGGAGAAGATTGCAAGGCTTAGTTTGAAACATAAATGATACGCAACCAAGTCGGCGATGAAAACGTTTAGTCAGAACGACAGCCGATTGACTACAGATAAAATACCCCAAATCGTAAGAGCAAAGGACACGATATCTATCGCGAGTGTTACGATATGTATGATAGGAAAGATTGTCGAAATGTTCATAGGTGTAAATGCTACTAAAACTGCTATCAAAAGCCAACCTACGAATTTCACGACTCCAGCCAGAGCTATAAGAACGAATCCCTTTATTCTGGTCTTTGCGTAAGCGTAAAACCAAGCGACTACGACGGCTATTCCCAAAGCGAGTCCCAAGATATTTGAGGGCGTAGTCCAATGGTGTAGGCATTAAAAACGCTAGACTTCGATAGATATCAGCCTTTCGATACAGTTAAAACGAGCATCGATGAATATCGTCTGAGGTGAAAAAATGGAGATCGAACTCGTGATTCCAGAAGACAGAATCGGCGTTTTAATAGGGAAAGAGGGTGAAGTTAAAGAACGAATAGAGAAGGAGACTGGTTGCAAGATAAATATAAACAGTAAGACTGGCGTAGTTAAGATTCAATGCGACGATCCAATCAACTTTCTGAGAGTTCAGGACATCATAAAGGCTATCGCTCACGGATTCAATCCAGACACGGCTATGAAACTTCTGCAGGATGATATGACTGTTTTGGAGATCATTGACCTCACATCCTACGTTTCGCCGAAACACTTGGAGAGAGTGAAGGGAAGAATAATAGGAAAGGAGGGAAAGATGAGGAAGTTCATCGAAGATGTCCTGAATGTGAACATCTCTGTTTACGGTAAAACGGTTGCAATAATAGGCGATGCAGAAAGCGTTGCCGTTGCGAGAGAGGCGATAGAAATGTTAGTCGAAGGAGCCCAGCACTCCACAGTCCAAAGGTTCTTGGAGAGAAAGAGAAGGGAAATCAAGATGCGAAGCTTAGACTGGTTCTAATTTTTCCTCAATTTCAAGAACCTTCTCAAGCTTAGCTTTGGTTGTCGGCTTTTTTGGAACGGCTCCACACTCTTTCGCTTGCATTATCGAAGCTTCATAAGTTCCGACCTTCCTTGCAAGCTCTTCAACCTCAAGCTTGTCGAAGCCAATTAGCGGACGATATACTGGCAATCTACAAGCTTCGTCGAGCACCATAAGGTTATCCAAAGTCTGCGATGCAACCTGTCCCAAAGATTCACCCGTAACCAACCCCTTCGCTCCTTCCTTCTTCGCAATCTCCTCAGCAACCTTATACATTCTTCTCTTGCAAAGAACGCACGTGTAGCTTTCGAGTCTAATTTCCCTCAACAGCTCCTTAAGCTTACTCAAAAACTTGCCATGCTCAACTATTCTAAGCTCAAAATCTGGATCATACTCCCTCAAAACTTCAGCAACAGCTTTAGCTCTTCTAAGCGTTGATTCGTCCGTAAAGGGTGAGCAGTCGAAGTAGATCGGAATTATCTCGCATCCCCTCTTCATCATGAGCCACGTTGCAACGGGTGAATCGATCCCGCCGGAAAACAGCGACACCAGCTTCCCCTCAACCCCTAGAGGAATTCCACCAATTCCCTTAATAACCTCGCTGAAGAGATAGCAGTCTTCATCTCTTATCTCAACGTAAACGGTAACCTCCGGGTTGTCAAGATCGACTCTTAAGTGTGGAAAATTCCTCAGAATGATCGCTCCGAGTTCTGCAGCTTTTTGCTGAGACGTGAACTCGTGAGTTCCTACCCTTTTAACTCTAACTGCAAACGTCTTGGCTTTCTCTATTCCAATCATCCTGCAGAACTCCACTACAAACCTGCTGAGATCTTCAAGCTTGCAGTGATGACATTCCGAAAACGAGACGATCCCGAAGATCTTCTTCAGCTTCTCCTTCGCATTGGGATCGTCAGTAATAACCCATATCCTTCCTCTCTCCCGTCTAATCTTGCAGTCCAGAACCCTCTTTATATTCCGAATCAGTCTGTCTTCCCATCTCTTGCGAACCCATTCCGATTTGAGAAATATCTCGGAATATCTAATCAGATACAGCATGCTCATCCCTCTACCAAGCTTGGGATTTCAGATGGCAAAACGCGCAGATATCTAACACCCCCATAGACGACCGCCACAACCAACCTCGTTCTCTCTCTGTTTATTCCGAAGTATTCTCTAAACGGAGCTTCATCGAATCTCAGCTCTTTCCTCGACAGAACTTGCTCCTCGAATTCTTGCGAGAAATCCTCGAAATCGAGCCTGTTTCCATGCCTATCTATTATCTCAACATTCATAATATACTTCCTGCCCTTATACCAGACACAATAATTGGGAGCGTGGTTTATTCCCAAAACCGGATTCACTCTGATATTTTCAAGTCCGTTCGATTCGACAAAATCGTATAGTCTAACAAACCCTTCAATCTGACTTTCGAAGAGCTTTGCTGGCCTATCGGAAAGCCATTCGAATTGCTCCGGGTTAACACCTTTGAAAGACACGTCGAAATCTATTCTGATATTTCGAATTTCCAGCAGTGGTTCAAGATCGATCTGATTCAGCAGAACTCCGTTGGTCTCGACTATCAGCTTCGAGTTGTGTGTTATTTGGGCAATTTCAGCGACGTTGTCTAGCTCCATCACTTCGCATATTCCAATTAACTTTTCGAGATCGTTTAGAATTCTCATGACTTCAACTATATGCCTCCACTGCAAAGTAGGCTCGTTGCCAGTGATCCTGATCACTCCAAACCTATACTTCGACCTCCTCACAAACCTGTCGTTGATCGTCTTGTCGATTCTGCAGAGGATGTCCGAAACTACTTGTTCGGGTGTCTTTCTAATGTCCTTCGACAGATAGCGCATCTTCCAGCCCCAGCAGTATTTGCAGTTCAGATTGCAACCTTTGATGTCCAGCACTATTTCAAGCTGAGAATCGATTAGCCCGCACGATGCGATGCAGTCGTGTTCCTCGTAAAGCTTGTTGCACCTATGCCAGCCCAATCCCCTTCGCTTTAGCGGAACCCATCTCGTTGGATAATATAGGTTCGAGTAAACGCCGATCATATTAGCCTCGATAACTCTTCCGCGACCTTCTTAGGATTTTCAGCGTTGTATATGCTCCTTCCCACTATTATGGCATCCGCTCCAGCTTCCACTACAGCTTTCGCATCCCCTCCCTGAGCACCTATACCCGGACAAAGTATCTTAAGCCTACCCACGATCCTCCTCAGTTCTGCAACCCTCTCAGCCCTGTTTCCGGGAGCTATTATTCCGTGACATCCCAATTCCTTAGCCATCTCTGCTATCTTATCAGAAACGTTTTTGAAGAACTCCATTGAGCTTGTGAGTTCCGTTACGACGTAAACTTCCCCATTAAACATCTTTGCGACATCTAAAACCGCTTTGACAGTCTCCCTCCCAGCGAAACCGTGGACTATGACAGCTTCAGCTCCACTCCTAAAGGCGATCTCCGCTATCAGCGAGCTCGTGTATGGGATGTCTGCAATCTTGAAATCGGCTATCACTGGCCTTATCTCGCTGAGCCTCTCTATTATATCAACTCCAGCCGAAAGAACGAGCGGGTAGTTCACCTTCACTGCTGAGATGTATTCAGAAACATCCTCAGCGATCTTAACAGCTTTCTCCGCATCCGTAAGATCCAAAGCTAAGATGATATCAACCATTCAGAACCTCCTTAACCAGAGAATATCCACCCCAAGTGACATAGCTGTTTTCTCTGTTGCCCTCAACCTTCTTGAGCATCATCTTTCTTCTTGGAGTATAATCTGGAATGCTCTTCCCCTCATAGTTTTTGATGAGTAACTTGGCCAAGTTGATTCCGTAAACATCTCTGAAGAGGATCGAAGGCGTGGTTATTCTCGCGTTGATATCCACGACAAAAACCTCTTCATCGTTTGAAAGGATGATATCTACTCCAACGTATCCGAACAGCCCCTTGATCGATTCCACAGCTTTTAAAGCAGTTTCCACGACATCTTCCCTGAAATCAAACGGAACTATTGCCCCTTTGTATCTGAACGACTCTATTATCTGTCTATTTATGCTGAGCACTTCAATGCTGTCACCAACTATCAAGCTTACACTCAGATCAATTCCCTTTATAAACTCCTGAGCTATGTAACCATCTGGAACATTATCAGCTATTCTGATACCTTCCCCTCCGCAAGAAACCCTCGGTTTAACTATGAATGGGGGTTCTATCGGCTTGAGCGATGTTTTTGGCATCTTAACCTTACCCTTCAGCTTCTGATAGAGCGTCCACTTGTCCGATGTGATCTCTATAGCCTCAGAAGAGCTACCCAAGTTCGGAACCCCCTTCTCCTCCACGATCTTTGTCAGCTTGAGTAAGTTCCAGTCAGTTTCTGGCGCTATCACAAGAGCGAAATCCGATTTCTCAAGATGGCAGACAAATTTGTCATCACAATCGAAGGATATAACGTCAAAACTGACACTATCCAAACCGATAAATGATACAACATCACAAAATTCTATAAACCCTTCATAGAGTGATTTAAACATTCCCAAACCTTCTACAGCGATCTCAGCTGGTAGATCCCCCAAACAAGTTGCAAACTCAAACAAGAAGACTTTCATGTTTTGATCGGCTCCCGAACTTCTTCTACTTCTTCGAAGTCGTCTTCGTTCAAAACTATCGCGATGTCTGCGGAGTTCTTAAGTGCAGCTGAGAATCCCGGCTCCGCTCCGATTATTATCGTTTCCTTTCCCATCTCCATAGCCTTCTTCAGCACAGCTTTAAAATCTGCATCCCTTGTGACCAGTGCCAAGACATCTATCGAGTCGTTGTATATGAGTTCCATAGCCTCAACAGCCATCCTAACATCCACATCTCCAGATGTGACTATGGGCTCGAATCCCTGATTTTCTATAGCTTCAACAAGCTTCTCACTCGCATATTGATTTAAAAAAACCTTAGCAACCTTTATGTCACCGTATTCCGAAAGGATCTCCCTGATCTCGCTCAGATTGATGTTGAACTCCTTCCTGAGCATGTTCGGGCCGTCGACGAGAACACCTATTTTCTTCCTGTTCTCGGATTTGCGGGATGAGAGCAACTTTTTGATCTTCTGAATCTTCGACAGGCTGATCTTTCTCTTCAGAGACATGATCATCGCCTTCCTTTCTTCTTCTTAAGCATGAGGTAGTTTACAGCATTTATAACCGCATCTATAGACGCCATAACTATATCGGTTCCAGCAGCCCTTGCGGTAAAGGTTTCTCCACTCTCATCTTCGATCGTTACATAAACATCCGCCAACGCATCACTTCCGCCCGTTATTGCGTCCATCCTGAATTCGGTGATCCTTATCTTCTTACCTAAGAGTTCAGTCACAGCTTTCAGTGAAGCATCCACTGGCCCAACTCCTATGGCTGAGGTGACCTTCTTCTTGCCCATGACTTCAGCGTTGATAACCGCTGTAGGAGTTATCTTGTTACCCGTTATCACCGTAACCTCGTCGATGTTAACTGCTCTTTCCTCCTTTCTGACCTCTCCCAAGATGACCTCGGCGATCGTGAATAAGTCGAGATCTGTAACCTTCTTACCCTTGTCACCCAACTCCTTAACCTTCTCGACGATCTTCGTCAAGCTTTCTTCATCTACAACGTAGCCTGCATCCTCAAGTATCTTCTTTATCTGATGTCTCCCAGCGTGCTTTCCTATAACTATTCTACGCTTATGCCCGACCATCTCCGGCGTTATGATGCCCGGTTCAAACGTCCTCGCATCCTTTAGCACTCCGTGTGCATGGATGCCGCTCTCGTGGCTGAAGGCGTTCTCGCCAACTATTGGCTTGTTCGGCGGAAGCCTTACACCGGTAAGCCTCTCTACAAGTCGGGAAGTTTCCACCAAATACTCCATCCTGATGTTCGTCTTGAATCCCTCAGCGTAAAGCAGTGCAACCACTTCCTCAAGCGCAGCATTCCCAGCTCTTTCGCCTATTCCGTTGACAGTAACCTGCACCTCATCCGCTCCAGCCAAAACCGCAGCGTATGTGTTTGCGGTAGCCAAGCCGAAATCGTTGTGGCAGTGGACATCTATCGGAACCTTCAGATGTTCTCTTAGCTCTTTGATCATGTCGTAGAACTTGAAAGGCGTCGCTATGCCGACGGTATCAGGCACGTTGACAATGTCAACTCCAGCCTCTTCAACAGCCTTGTAGATCCTCTTTAGGTAATCCATCTCCGTCCTTGTCGCATCCATTGCGGAGAACATGCATTCTACTCCGTGACTCTTTACGTATTCGACGCATTCAACGCTTATGTCGATTATCTCCTCTCTACTCTTCTTGATCGTGTGCTCGACTTGAATCTTAGAAGTTGGAATGAATATGTGAACCATATCTACGTCGGCTTTGATGGCCGCATCGATGTCTCCTTTAACCATTCGTGCAAGACCGCAAATCTTAGCGTTTAAGCCTAAGTCCGCTATCTCCTTTACCGCCTCAAACTCACCCTTAGATGCGGAAGGAAATCCGGCTTCGATTATATCTACACCCAACTTGTCGAGCTGTTTGGCGATCTGAATCTTATATCCAACTGGAAGAGAAACGCCCGGAGTCTGCTCACCATCCCTCAGCGTGGTATCGAATACCGAAATTTCCCTCTCCATCCGATCACCTTCACAATGATTATCACACTCAATATATTACTTTGTCTTCCTAACGTGAACATAAATATGATCTTTATGGAAAGGTTCCAACGATCCGTGAGCTAAAACCTCAAGTTTCTCTCCGAGTTCCTCAACAACCCTATCGAAAACGACTTCAGGCTCAGCAGTTGAATCTATGCTCCTTGCCTTGACCATGATGACTCCTTCTCCACCATCCTTCAGGAACATGTCAATGTTCGCAAAGAATATCTCGATCTGGTTCTTTTGGGCGATGTCTTGGTAGATGAAGTCCACCTTCTCGACTATTCCGTTGTATTTCCAAGGAGTCGATGCGTCTTCAAGCAGAGGGATTATGTTCCTTCTTTCCTCAGCGAGTTGGAGGAACTTGACAAACGGCTTTGCAGAATACTCGACAGCATAGATTATCCCTTCATCGACGATATCCGCAAGATGGCTGACAGTGGTTCCGCTTGCCGCTCCCAAATATAGAACCTTCCAATCGGGTTTTATGTCGATGATGTGCCCTTTAAGGATCATAGCCGCGAGCTTGCTTCTTGAGGGTATCCACTCTCTAAACTCTCCTATCTTCCTCTCACCGTAATGGCTACCGTATTTGCTCTTAGTTGCGAGAATCTCCTTACCTTCCCTTTCAATTATAAAGACGTTGTGGATTATTTCTTTCATCGTTGCTATAACCCCCGTTAAGCTTTAAAATGTTACTCATAAAAAACGTTCACCTATGTTTCGGCTTTTTCTTCTTCTTTTTCGGTTTTTCTTCCTTGGGCTCTTGCTTGGATTCTTCCTTCTTCGGTTTGTCCTTCTCCCTTCTCAATTCCTCATACTTCTTTCGAACGGATTCTGCAAGGTTTTCGTCCAGTTCACCTTTGAAATAGTCCAGCTTTGCGGCTATCGCAAGTTTTGCCGCCATGAACCTTGCCATCCTACCCCTCTTTCTCTTTGGAAGAGTTCTTATGAAAGGATGGATGAATATAATACCGTGCTTAGGGGTTTTGGCAGGTTTTCCTCTCCTCATCCTTGCTAAAGCTTTGTATAAGCTCTTCTCCGCTCCCAAAATCTGAATCTTGCTTGCAGGAAGGAACGCCAATCTCTCCAAGCTTCCAGCCTTCTCAAGTAATCTTGCAGCTATCACAGCTCCGGCGATCTCGGTAAGATTCGGAGCGATCTTGGTTATGACATCCTCAATTTCCTTCTCGATTCTCCTTCTCAACCTTTTCAGCTCTTCGATCCTCTCCCTGAAGTCTTCAGTGGTATCGCTTATCTTAACCTCCTCTATGTCTCTCAGCTTCTCCTCAAGCATGTTTATGCTTTCGTTGAGCTTGTCCAAGGCTTTCAACAGTAGAATGACGTATCTGTCCTCTCTCTTAAGCTCCCTCTCAACCTTCTCTGAAGTAACCTTTAGAGCGATCTTGCGGAGGGTTTTGTAATAATCTTCAAGCGATTCGAAAACCTGAAGCCCAACTTCTGGCAAATTGAACGGAAGAGCTTCAGGATTCGAAGCGTTCTTGAAGGATTCAACAAGATCGTTCGATTTCTTGGCGATCAACTTTCCATCCTCTTCAACGACCTCACCGAACCAGACGTTCCACTTCATGGCCTATGATTTCATTGCAAGCTATTAAACCTTAGCGTTAAGGATAGTTGCATCGTCGAAATCGATGTGCTGATTTCTGGGTTATCTTCTACCACATTTAACGAAACGACTTGAATGCAATCTTAAGTTTGGATTTATATTATATTAATGATCCAATCCTATGTTAAAATTAAACTTCAGTGCTTTTAACGAGTATTAGTTTGTTACCTTCTTTGATGAAAACGATTGCATCTCCTTCTTTAAGGCCAAATTCTTCCCTGACTCTTTTTGGAATTGTGATTTGGAATTTGTATGTTATTTTACTTAGACCTAAAACTTCCCTTTTTGCATCATCCATGTTAATCCCAATTTTTAAGGTGGATCAGTATAGTTAAAAAATTCCAAGGAAATCTTTGAAAGTAAGGAAAGTTTTAATAACCTTGTGTGTAAGATGCTATGGATATGTTTTGTCAAAAAAGATTAAGAGAAATAAACAAATTTGAGTGCAATTTCTGGGATTGTAAGTTTTGGGTTGGCAATGGAGGAAGTTGTATTCCAAAGTTTGAGGAAGATAGGCCGAATAAGTGATCGTATTTACCGCGAATTTTACCACATAACTGAATTAAAAATAAATATTCAATAAATATTTTTATATTTATAATTAAATAATTAAATTGAAAACAATAAGGATAATCTACCGCAACAACCGATCGCCTTTCCATGATAATAACGGACGATCACATGCATCTCTACAACCATCTAAGGCTGAAGGCTCTGGAGCAGTTCAAAAATGCCGGCGGAACGCACGTATTCTTGGTTTCTCTGCTCAGCAAACACTACAACGTTCGCCCTACGAAGGGGGAGGACTTCAAAAAGATGTTCGATGCCCACATAAGCTTGGTCAATAAGGCCAACAAGATAGTTCGAGCTTTTGCCGTTTTGGGTGTTCATCCGGCTGAAATCACGATCATTGGTGGTAGAGTTGGATTTAAGAGGGCGGCGGAGATAATGAAGGAAGCACTCGAAATAGCAGGAAAATACGTCGAAGAAGGGAAGGCTGTGGCGATAAAGAGTGGAAGACCGCACTACAAGGTGCCAAAGGAGGTCTGGGATTTGAGCAATGAAGTCATGATGCACGCATTCGAGGTGGCTAAGGATGTCGGATGTGCCGTTCAACTGCACACCGAATCCTACACGCTCGAAGGCATCAAGGAGATAGCAGAGATGGCAGATAAAGTTGGATTGAAGAGAGAGAAGGTCGTGAAGCATTTCTCCCCGCCCAAAATAAAGGAGTTCGAGGAGGTTGGAATATTTCCTTCAGTCATATGCCTAAACGATTACGCGCTCGAAGCTGCAAAGCAGGGTGATCGATTCATGCTCGAAACGGACTACATAGACGATAAAAGCCGGCCCGGTGCAGTGTTAGGGCCAAAGACCGTTCCGAGAAAAGTCAAGGAGTTGCTGAAGCACGGATTCGATGAGGATTTCATCTACAAGATCTGTGTTGAGAACGTTGAGAATGTTTACGGAGTTGAGATGGTCGAATGACTCATATTTCTGATTCAATTAATTTTATAAAAATTATAAAATCAACCCACTCACGCAAAGATTTCCTCATCTTACAAACCCGATGATGAGCTATTTCCTGCGAGAAATTAGCGTAGATAAAAAATGAGATGATGATTTGATGAAAAATTTAGAGGAAAAAGATCTCTTATCCGAGATAATTGGAATTAGTGAGAGTTCATCAGATTTGGCGGATTTAATAATAATTAATCGTTCTTGAAAAATAGTCTATCTGGGGTAAAAAAAGTAAAAAAATCAAAGCAACTTAACGAACTCCCCAACACCCAACCCAGCCTGCTTTAGTATTATCCTCAAAGTTCCCTTTTTCAGTATCGGATGTAGTGGAACGGTAACCTTAATTGTTCCTTTCTCCGTCTTTTTTTCCAATCGAACATGGCTGCCTTTCTGCCTTACTACTTTAAACCCAGCCTTACAGAGGGCTTTGATCGTTTCTTCTCCCGATACTACTGGTAGTTTCACACAAACCACCAATGAAAAGAGGATTGAAAGGTCAGAGCGTAATCTCGACGATTTCAGCCTTCTTACCCTTGATTTCAGCTTCGATCTCAGCATCATCAATGTCTAAGTAAACCTCTATAGCCTCTTTGATATTCTCCAGAGCTTCCTCCTTAGTCTCGCCTTGAGACACACATCCGGGCAATGCAGGAACGTAAACAACATACCCTCCCTCTTCAGCCTCCTCAAGAACTACCTTAAACTTCATCGTAATCCCTTATTTGATTAGGTTTACTTAACGGTTTTGTATGTTATTTTAATAATTAAATTTTAATAAATTTTAAATCATTATTTAAAATAAATTTTTAAATTAAATTAGTGAAATTCTCGAACTACTTACCTCTGGTATGAGCATTGCAAAGAGTATAAAATATATTAAGGTTAGCAAATGAGAGAAAAGCTGTGTTACTAACTAACGAGATTATTCCGACTTAGTGAATGACTTTGTGAATACCCACCAAAATACTTTGGCATCGTTGTGTTTAAAGTTCATTTCCCAAAACCAGATTGATGCTTTGGCTCAGCTTTTGGGGAAGATTGACGAGAAAATAAATTTATCTTATTTGAAGGTCTGTAGCAACCGTTTTATAACACTCAATCAAAATACAGTCAATCCTCGATCCCGGAGCTTAGGTCAATGCAAGCTAATAATATAACATCAACCTGAAATTAGCCATCCTAAAGAATCCAAAGGGAAATTATGAAAACAGATGGCAGAGTCTTCGTCTTAGAAGCTTTAATGGCTGGTTTTTACGTCAACATAACGAGAAGTATCGCCCCCATTTTTCTTGCCTCAGTAGGATTTACCATTCAAGAGATAGTAAAGATAAACCTCTACGCTTACCTCTTGGCAACACTGATAGCCTACGTATCGTTCAGATTTAGACACATCCTGCTAAAGGATATCAAAAAGTTTCTCGTAATTTTCCATTCTCTCGAAAGGATTTTCTGGGGATTGATACCAATTTCATATTTCCTGAATATCCTGCCGATATGCTATACACTAGCCGTTCTGATGACAGTCCCAACTTCCTCGCTGATAAGCTTGGCGATATACTCTCTTGAAACCTCCGAGATAAAGAGAACCTTGTATCTGAGATCGTCCCTCGGCTCATTCTCAAACCTGATAGGATCGATAACGTCAATACTCGTTTTGGTGTCGATCAGCGGTGTAGAGAAGTATATATTCCTCTATGCAATTGCGGCATCTGTCGGTATCATCTCAAGCGTTCTGCTAACGATGGCCGATATAGGCGCGATTAGAATAACACCGATCGATGAGGAAATCAGAATCAGATCCGTCAACGTCTTCCTGTTCTTGGTTGTATTATCTTCTGCCACAGCAATAGTGGGTGCCATCTGGACACCACATCTAATTTGGAACCTACATGCAAAGGACTATTTTGCGGCTCTTCTCAGCATGACTCAAACAGCAACGACAATAGTTGCACCGATTTTCTGGGCTAAGAGAAGTTACGGAAGTTACAGAATCGCAATATTAACAGCCTCTATCACACCTTTCCTAATAATCCTTACAAAGCAGCCTGAATTGCATGTCCCGATAGCTATTCTATACGCGTTCTCAACAAACGGTTCAAGCATTCTTGCAAGTTTTCTGTTCGCAGAGCTATCCAAAGCGAGAGATGTCTTAGCATTCTTTTTAGCGTTTGCATATGCATTTTCTCAGCTTTTAGGAATGGCTTTAGCCCTTATGGTAGGAGATATCTTCAAGATGTTCATTATAGCTTCAGCACTGTTCCTGATCGCTCTTACGATATCGCTTTTGGCTATTCCCGAGGTTGCGGTGGATGTTGAGAAGGCGAAGGTATATTCAAGGATCGTCTACAACGTTACAATTTCGGGCTATACATTCTCAACCACTGTTGCCAAGGAAACAGCTTTGCTTGCGCTGAGGTTATCGGTCTTGTTCTCTGTTTTCCTCCTGCTTACATTTTTATACCGAGTCGCTTACTATCTTTCCTTATGAACATCGAGGAAGCTGTAATAAGAGCGCTTAGGGATATAGAATTCCTAATTCCAAAGCTCATACTCTCCATAATACTCGTATGTATATTCTTCGTGATCGCGATAATACTTAACAGAGTGCTGTCAAAGATATTTGAGATCGTGAAAATTGAAGAGCTTTTTAAACCGTTTAAAAAGTATGTAGGAATGTCCATATCGTTTACTTCTCTTATCCTCGGTATAGTTAACGTTGCAATAGCTCTAACCGCTCTATACTCGATTTCAAGCGTAGCCTTTCCAGAGTGGGTGGATACCATAAACGCCGTTCTCGACTACTTTGGAAGAGTTGTCAGTGTAGTCTTTCTCATAGCGGTTGTATTCGTTACCGTGAGTAGAATAGCGGAAAAAATAGCGGTTGAAGAGAAAATGAAAAGTTTCATGACGCTGATAATGCTGTTCATAGTTATAGTGCTGTTGATAGACGTTACAAATCTCTCTCACGAGATAAAGTCCGCACTCGCTTGGGGATTGAGCATAGGGGTTGGTATTTCAATGGGTGTTTTCTCAGCTTGGTTCTTCTTCCGAGATATTATCAGACGATGACAATAGTTTTATAACATCCAATTCGAAATTTAATCGATGCCAGAACTCTGGGTCGAGAAATACAGACCTAAGACGATTAAGGAAGTTGTAGCTCCTCGTGATATAATTGAGAAGGTTGTTATGTGGGCTAAAAAGTGGGAGGAAGGCATTCCGCAAAAACCTCTGCTTTTAGCCGGTCCTCCGGGTGTTGGTAAGACTTCTCTTGCACTTGCGTTAGCGAACACCTTCGGTTGGGAAGTAGTTGAGCTTAACGCGAGTGATCAACGAAATTGGCAGATTATTAGAAAGATAGTTGGTGAGGCTGCTTTCACCGAAACGCTAAGCGATGAAGGTGAGTTTTTCTCATCTAAATCTGGCAGGCTCAAGCTCATAATTTTGGATGAAGTCGATAACATTCACAAGAAGGAGGATTTCGGTGGGGAAGGTGCCTTAATCCGATTGCTCAAGAGACAACCAAGACAACCCCTCATTTTGACAGCAAACGACCCATACAACCTCTCTCCGGAACTCAGGAACCTCTGTGAGATGATAACGTTCAAGAGGTTAGATGTTAGACAGATCGTAAAGGTTTTGGAGAGAATTTGTGCGGCTGAAGGCATCAAAGCTGACAAGAGAGCTCTTGAAGCAATAGCGAGAAATGCAGGAGGAGATCTAAGAGCAGCTATAAACGATCTGCAGGCTATTGCGGAAGGCAAGAAGGAGATAAAGCTTGAGGATGTTATCGTTGCTAAGAGAACTCAGGAGACAGATGTATTCAAGGTAATGCAGAAGATCTTTAAGACGTTCAATCCCGCAGTTTACGGCGAAGCTATGCTCTTGGATGAATCGCCGGAAGATTTCATAGTCTGGATAGACGAGAATCTCCCGCTCGAATACGAGGGAGAAGATCTGCTCAAAGCTTATCTTGTTCTCTCAAGGGCTGACATGTTCTTGGGAAGGGTTAGGAGGAGACAGTTCTACAGACTTTGGAGGTATGCGAGCTATCTGATGACTGTCGGAGTTCAGCAGGTTAAGAGCAAGGCGAAAGGGGGCTGGACGAGATACCAGAAACCGAACATCTGGCAACTTCTCATCCAGTTCAAGGATAGAAGGGAAAAGTTTAGGAAGATTCTGGAGAAAATCGCGAAGTATTCGCACATGTCTAAGAGGAAAGCCTCCACAGAGATGTTCGGCTACATCAGAGCACTCCTCAGTAAGGCAGATATAAAGACTGCTGCGAGCGTTGCTGCATTCTACGATTTTACTGAGGAGGAATTGGCTCTGATCACAGGTAACGAGAAAAGAGCTAAGGAGATAAAGGAGTTCATAAGAAAGCACAAGCTACATAGAGTTGAGGAAGAATCAGTAGAGGAGAAAGCTTCAGCTGAGGAGGTCGAGAAAGAGATAGAGGAAAGATTGAAAAAGGCTGAAGAGGGGAAATCAAAGGAGAAGAAGGCCGAGAAAAAGAAAAAGAAGACTACAAGAAAGAAAAAGAGAGAAGAAAAGCCAAGCGGAGTTACCACGCTTGAGGATTTCTTCGGCTAACGCTGTCCTCATTCCATAGCTTTACCAGTTTCGGGATATACGTAAGCTTGCAACGCTCACACATGCAGATGAATTATAGTGGAGGAACATTTAAATATCCATCCTACAGCGATTCTCTGCTATGAGCAAAATAAGAAAGCGGGTAAAGAAAAAGTCCAATCCGAACCTCGTCAGGCTGATCGATGAGCTACTTAAGGCTTCAGCGATGAACGATGCTCCGATATGGAAAGACATAGCTGAAAGGTTGGCTAAGCCAAAAAGACTTTATGCAGAAGTTAATGTAGCAAAGATACAGAGATACGCTAATGATGGAGAAACGATAGTCGTTCCAGGCAAGGTGCTCGGTGGAGGTAAGATATCGAAAGCTGTGACCGTCGCTGCGCTAAGCTTCTCCGAAACGGCTAAGAAGAAGATCACAGAGGCTGGTGGCAAGTGTATAACGATTAAAGAATTGATTGAGTCAAATCCTTCAGGTTCAGGAGTTAGGATAATGGCGTAAGGTGGTTGCGATGACCGTGAACATTAAGAGGGTTCTAAAGCAGTTGGGTGATGACTACAAGGTCATAAACGCGGAAGGGCATATACTTGGAAGGTTAAGCAGCGTAATCGCGAAGAGATTGCTCAACGGCGAGAAGATAGTTGTGGTAAATGCAGAGAAAGCTATAATAACGGGAGATAAAGAGATGGTCTTCCAAAGGTATAAGGAGAAATACGACAGGGGTAGCAAGGAGAAAGGTCCATACTTCCCAAGACATCCCGAAAAGATCTTCAAAAGGACTGTGAGAGGTATGTTACCTTGGAAGAGCAGAAGGGGAAGAGAAGCCTACAGAAGGCTCAGAGTTTTCATGGGTGTTCCTGAGGAGCTTAAAGATAAGGAGTTTGAAGTTGTTGAGTGTGCTCTCTACGAGAAGGTCTGTAAGACTGACAAGTTCGTAACCCTTGCGGATGTGAGCAAGTATTTGGGATTTAGGGGTGTGTGAATATGAAGATCGTGATAACGAGCGGTAAGAGAAAGACGGCCATTGCGAAGGCTGTTGTTAGGCCCGGAATAGGGAGGGTTAGGATAAACAAGATCCCCATCGAGATCTTTCAGCCCGAGCTGGCGAGGATGACCATAATGGAGCCTTTGATAATCGCAAAGGATCTTGCGAAGCATGTGGACATCGATGTAACCGTTAAGGGTGGTGGAGTTATGGGACAAGCTGAAGCTGCGAGAACAGCAATTGCGAGAGGGCTTGTCGAGTGGAGCGGTGATGAGGAGCTCAGAAAAGCTTATCTGCAGTATGATAGATATTTACTCGTCAACGACGTGAGAAGAAAGGAGCCAAAGAAGCAGGGTGGAAGAGGAGCGAGAAAGAGAAGACAGACATCCTACAGGTGATTTATTTATGTTTCCCGTTCGTTGCTTCAGCTGTGGAGCTGTAATTGGACATCTATATGAGGAATACAGAAAGAAGGTAGAGGAAGAAGGCAAATCACCAAAGGAAGCACTGGATGAACTTGGCATAGAGAGATATTGCTGCAGGAGGATGTTCCTAACATATAAGTCTGTGATTAAGGAGTTTGCCCGATTTCATGGGGCCGTAGGGTAGCCTGGTTATCCTCCCGGCTTCGGGAGCCGGTGACCCGAGTTCAAATCTCGGCGGCCCCACTAAGGGGTGATGCCTATCAAAACCACATTTCCTTTTAAATATACTCGGTTTGAGAAAGCCCGTATCATTGGAGCGAGAGCTTTGCAGATAGCAATGGGTGCTCCTGTGTTAATTGAGACTGACAAGACTGATCCCCTCGAGATAGCAAAAGAGGAGTTTGAAAGAGGGGTCATCCCAATCACGGTTAAGAGGAGGAGAGAGAGTTTCGTTTGGCTTGAGAGATACGATCTCTTTTAATTTTTTTGCTTGCTAAGGCGAGCAAGATTAGAATGGACAAATAGGATGGCATAAATGGAGACTTAGGTTGCTGGGATTTCATCAGATTAAGGATCGTTTTATAAGTTCCGAAAGCCTTTGCATCGTAAAGTTTGAACTCGTTCCAAGCCAAGCGTTTTGGATGCTCCCCCAATCCGGGGCCGTGAATGGGGTAAGCTACGGTTGCTGGGGCATCGATTTCAGATACGAGGTCGTGGAGTTTGAGGAGGAATTCACACTGTTGCTGAGGGGATAGCTTTTGAGAAAAAATGGGAAGGGGGAGATCGTCCCTGTTTGCGAAATCGAAGATTATCAAGAGATCCGTTCCGTTAACGAGATCTGACAACCTATTCCACCTTTCGTAATCTATGGTTAGAGACAAAACCTCCTCCGTCGTTGGAGAAGCTGTAACGAAGTCGAGGTTAGGTCTTTTGTATGGGAACTCAAAGCAGTGGAACCATGTTCCTACTGTAAGACCCATAAGCTTTGCACCGTTGATGATCTTGGAACAACCGTCGTAAAGATCCTTAATCATCGGATGGTCAAAATCCAAGTTCAATCTCTTCTTGAGGTTTAGGGGCAATTGGAAGAAGAGATCAAACCAAACCGCTTGAGCACCAGCCTTTTTGAACGCTTTAGCCCTTCTAATGTAGTGTCTAACGACTTTCGGATCGCTGTAATCAGGAATACCATTGTGCCTTGGTAGACCCAAGTCCCAAAACAGTTTTTGCGTTTCCTCAATCGTGAAGGGTTTTCCGGTATCGGGATTGGTAATATCCCACTTTCCCAAATCGAGCAGCATCGACTCGATCTCATCTCCCGCTATCGGTTCAAAGGTTATCGGATCGAAGTTGAAGTCCCTTCTGAAGTTCGTGTAACCCAGTATCGTAGGACAGTAAGTTCTTCCCCTCACGGCATTTGTCTGTTCCTTAACGAATTCAAGCGTGTAAAACTCCGCTCTACACCAATTGACGAATTTTTCAGCTTCTTTCCTATTCAATCCGCATTTGGTGGCAATCTCTTTCGCCTGCTCCAAATCCGGTGGCATCGGAAATCCTACCATCCAATGAGCATACCAGATGAACCTCGCATCGAGTTCCTCTATCGTCCTAACAGCCCCCTCCAACCCTTCAGGAGGGCTGTGCAAGTTCCAGTAGTATATAGCTCTCCAACCGTTCCATCTCGAATTCCCAATCCCCGTAAATAAAGGTAGAAGGCCTGATCCCAATGCAAGCTTCATGAAGGTTCTTCTCTTCATGATCTCATCTCCCAAAGAAAGCTTTTATGATTTATGTGCGTAATCCATTTGGATGAGACTCTGGATAGGAATGGACGACACCGACTCGCCGAAGGGGATGTGCACGACCTATCTGGCGACTTTAGCAATCGAAAGGCTCGAGAAAGAAGGATTTAGACTCATCGGATTTCCCCGCCTCATAAGGCTGAATCCGACGATCCCGTTCAAGACAAGGGGAAATGGAGCGGTGTCTTTCCTCATAGAGCTTGACGAGTCAAGGAAAGATGATGTCATCGACATTCTGAGGGAGATAGTAGAAGAATATGCAGAGCTTAAACACGAGAGAACGAATCCCGGTGTGGTCTTCGTGGATGCCGATAGGGACGAAGTTATGAATTACCTTTCCAAATTTGCAATGAAAGCAGTTAGAGATGTAGTTCTCTTGGATGAGGCCCTTTTCATCATTGGCAAGTTCATGCTACCTCATCTTAGATTCAAAAAGGGGTTAGGGCTTATCGGAGCCCTCGCATCCATCGGCTTAGAACTTACGGATTACACGATCGAGGTGTTAGCATATAGAAAGCCCGAACGATTTGGAACGAAGAGAGAGATTGACGAGGAGTCCTTCTTCGATGCCGACTGGGAAACCTATCCAAAAACGTGGGATACCGTTGACTGGTGCAACGAAACAGTTGTGGCAGTTCCAAACTCACCCGACCCAGTTCTGTTCGGCATAAGGGGTGATGATTTCCACGCGATCATGAAGGCCTTCGAACTCGTAAGAACAGAGCCAATCGACAGATACATGGTCTTCATAACGAATCAGGGAACTGACATGCATCTGATTCACGAGAACGAAATTAAAGAGATCGAGAACTACCACTCTTACATCCTGCGAGGGAGGGTTGTAGAAGATCCCTACGATATAACTGGAGGCCACGTATTCTTTACGATAGAAACAAGATTTGGAGAAGTGAAATGTGCCGCCTTCGAACCGACGAAGCAGTTCAGGCACATCATTCGCAAGCTCAGGAAAGGGGATGTCGTGGAAGTTTACGGTTCTATGAAGAGGGACACGATAAATCTGGAAAAGATAAACGTCATCGAGCTTGCCGAAGTGTGGGTTGAGGAGAATCCGATATGCCCAAAGTGCGGGAAGAGAATGGACTCAGCCGGCAAGGGCAAAGGTTTTAGGTGCAAGAAATGCAAGACAAGGGCGTTTGAGAAGGTTCGAAGAAAAATTGAAAGAGATTTGGATACCGGCTTCTACGAAGTCCCTCCTTGCGCAAGGAGACATCTATCGAAGCCCCTTATTCGGATGAAGGGCGTTAAGAGGCACATATTTAGATAGCTATAAACCGTGGTGTAGAATTCTTATTACCTCTTCGGGCAGATTCTCCTCCTTGATCTTTCTCTCGACTTCACCTCTGTCGAATTCGAAGTCGTAGATGGATACATCCAAGCTCCTTGTATCTATCAGAGCGAATGTCGGGCTGTTGCCCTTTCTGTAGAATCCACATACTCCCGGACAGACGATCTTCCCGTAGGCAGTCTCAGCGATAAACGGCTCGTAACCTCCAACTATGAGCATCTCATACTTCTTCAGCGGTGCGAGCAACTGTTCATAGTATGATGAAGGCTGGTTTGGCAGAACTTCACCGTTTATCGGATCGAATGGATTGCCAAATGTGAACAAAAACTCGTTGTCACCAAATCTCTCAGCCAAGAACGCTGGAACTTCGTTTCTTATCCAGCTTCTGCCCTCCTTTCCTAACTTCTCCCTGTTCCATTCTACTATGAATCTATCGAACTCTGGAATCTCCTCCTTCTCCTCATCGCTCAGATCTTTCCACCTCGCAATTAGGTGGTCTATCTTTCCCCTTGTGGCCACTATACCCTCCCCAACCATTATCTCGTAAACCTCCTTGGGATAGGGCATGTAGCCGAAGACCCCCAAGATATAGATCCCCTTTATGTCCTTTCCCTCGTCTTTCAATTTTTCCACTTCCTCAAGCAATCTGTTCAGCGCGATCAAATTTCCATGCAAGTTTGAAGCCACAACGATCATAATATCACCTCCGCTCAAACAATGAGCTCAGCTTATAAATATTTTAGGACAAAGCTTTAAATATTTAATAATCAAATCTTATAGGGATGATCGTCCTTTTATTTGGCCTAATATTCGCCATCATGCTGATATACCTACTCAGCCTCTTCATGTGGCTCAGTCTCAAAGGAGTTGGCAGAGATAGGAAGTTTTTGGACGTCCTGCTCGTCAACATAATCGCTGTGGTGTTCTGTGGTATAATCTACTGGGTCATGAGCTTAGTTCCGACTTATGCAATGTTTGCTCCTATTGCAACCGGCTTGATTTATATAATTTTAATTAGATCGGTTCTGAGCATCCGACTTTGGGAAACACTACTTGTCATATTCTTTTCAGCCTTCGCATCCTCTCTCGTGCTGTTTGGAGTCGCACACCTTACGAAAATCGAAGTTTTCGAAGTTTGGGCATACCAGCTACTGAGGCTTGAGATCGCAGCAGATCTAATTGAATACCTTGTCAAGAACTACCATTTGATCGTCGAGCAGTTCGGAAGGCTGATCAGTAGATAAGCCTCTGAACCGGAATTATGAGTATGTCCCTCGCCCCAACCTTCTTAAGTTGCTCCAAAACCTCGAACAACCTATCCTCGTGAACGACCACATGAACTGCGAGCATTCCTTCAGCTTCTACTCTCATAACCGTCGGTCCCTTTAAGCCGGGGACTATCCTCTTCACATCTTCTAGCGCCTCTTCAGGCACGTTCATCATGAGATACATCATTCCGCGAGCGTTTAGAACGCCCTGAATCGATGTAACCAAGGCCTTTACTTCGAAGCTGTCCTTGCAATCCTTGTTAACTATCAGAACGGCTTCCGTCTCAAGAACTTCCCCGACCACCCTCAGGTTGTTAATCTTGAGGGTCGTGCCCGTGGAGGTCAGATCGAGGATCGCATCTGCGATTCCTATTTGGGGGGCGTTCTCACACGCTCCAGAGACTTCGACTATCTTAACGTTTATCCCCTTCTCTTCAAAAAATCTCTTAGCGATGTTTCTAAATTCCGTAGCAATTCTCATCCCATCAAGATCCTCCACAGTTCTCACGTCAGATTCAGACGGAACTGCAACGACCAACTTCGCCCTACCGAATCCAAGCTTCAGCAGAACCTCCACATCCACACCGGCTTCAACTACCATATCGTAACCCGTTATTCCGGCCTGAGCGGCGTTCATGTAGACGTATTCCGGAATGTCCTTAGCTCTCGCGAAGAGGACATTTATGTTCGGGTTGTTCGTTGAGACTATCAGCTTTCTCTCCTCGATTTCAGGCTTTATTCCAGCCTGCTTCAGCAGATCGAGCGAGGGCTGACTCAACCTCCCCTTGTTCGGAATCGCTATTATCATGCGAGCATCCTCCTGACCTTCTCGAATATGCCTTCGGGACTCTTCAATATTATCAGTATCAGCAGGATGTATAGAAATATCTCGTCCGAGACGTTCAAAGAGAGCTCTTGGACTATTCTGGCAAACACGTAGTTTTTGGCCAAGTATATCATGAACGCCCCGACGATCGGCCCGTATATAGTCCCCAGACCTCCTATAACCGCTGACAGTATGATCGTAAGCATCAGAGGAACGTCGAAGAGATCTGGGCCGACAGTTATCCTGTAATGAACCATCATAGCTCCAGCCAATCCTGCGAAGAAGGCGCTCAGACAGAACGCCATGAGCTTGTATTTAACCACATCTATTCCTACCGCTTCAGCAAGCTCCTCATCCTCCCTTATCGCCTTGAGCTTGATTCCCAGTGGACTCTTGATAACGTAAACCGTGGCGATTATGCAGAGGAGCATGAAGGCAAGGGAGATGTAATACTTTCCGATCAGACTCGAAGCTAACGCTTTCCCAAATCCCACTGAGAACCCTTCGTATCCACCAAAAACGTCCGAATAAACATTCAAGAGCTGGATGCAGATCAGCGGTAAGATGGCCGTAACCAAGGCCAGATAATAACCCTTAAGCCTCAGACAGATCGCTCCAATTGCAAAGCCGAACGCGACGGCCATCAAACCTCCCAAGATTATCGTGAGCCAGATGGGGAGGTGTGGAAGAATTATCCCAAGCCTCTCCGGATTTTGAAGCAAAGCTGTTGTGTATGCCCCTATGCCTATAAATACGGTGTGCCCCAAGTTGATCTGCCCCGCATAGCCGGCTATGAGATCCCAGCTTATGACGTAAACGACGAATATGAACGTCAATCCAAGCAGATACACTACCGACTGAGGGACGAAGAACGGAAGGATTGCGAGGATTGCCAGTGATAGGATTGCGAGCCACCTCATCTCACTCCACCCCGAACAGCCCCTTGGGTCTGACTATCAGTATGAATATTATCGTCGCCAGAGCCGCTATCTCAGCCCACCTCGGCTCGAACAGCATCGAGATCGCAACCTGAATGAAACCGATTATGAACGACGCTACTATGCTCCCCCTAACGCTTCCCAATCCACCCAATATGACTATTGCGAATGCGTATATCAGAACCCTGAAGGCCGTAGCAGGATTGACGGCGTATATCTGAGCGTATAGGATTCCAGCGAGACTCGCAAGCATCGCTGAGATCGCCATCGTGATCGAATAAACCCATTCTACATCTATCCCCACGAGCATAGATGCCTCCATGTCTTGAGAGGTCGCCATTATAAACTTTCCAACCTTCGTCCTCCTTATGAAGATGTCCAAGCAGACTATCACCACAACCGCAATCCCCAATATAAGGAGTCTGTTCGTCGGAACCGGAACACCCGCAATCGTTACCAATCCCGAAACGAGCGAGGGAAAAGACTTCGATATATCTTTGAATATCGCGAGCAAAATTTCTTCAACGAGCAAAGCCAAAGCAAGCGTTATTAGAATTACCATGACTTCATAACCCTTTACCGGACTTATGAGACCTCTATAAACGAGCCAACCAAACGCTCCTATCAATATGACCGCCGGAACTATCGAGAAAAACCCCAAATAGGGGTAAAGAAGGATCGCACAGTAAGCGCCCAAAACGAAGAATGTTCCGTGGGCGAAGTTCAAAATCCTCGCTACACCGAAAACTAAGCTGAAGCCTGAAGAAACCAGAGCCCAGATCGAGCCTATGATGATGCCGTAAATCAAGATCTCCAGCATCCACCGCAAGGAAATTGAAAAAATTTAAGAAGTTTACGATTGTTCAATCCAGTCCGGAAGGACGAGCTTACCAGTTGCCATATAGTTTGGGTATAGAACCACTTGCTTTCCTTCCTGCCACTGGCATATCCAGTTCCTGACGAATCCGTCGCCCCAAACGAGGTCGTGGTTCTTGGTGAAGGCAATCTTACCCCTAACTCCTTCGAATGGATGCTCTCTGTCGAACTTTTCAAGGTATTTGACCAGCACATCCGGATCGAACGGATCCTTCTCTCCAGCCTTTGCGGCCATCTCTACAGCAGCTTTGTAGAGATAAACTGCATCGTAGCAACCGTAAGCGCTGTAAGCTTCCGGCAGATGGCCAAACTTCGCCTTGTATGCGTTTAGGAAGTGCTCCATCTTTTCGTTTATCGGCGATGGAACTCCACCTCCGTCTGCGGTGTATATCTCTCCGAAGCACTTACCATCTGTTGCCTTCCAGAAGTCGGGATCTATCGCAGCCAGATCGTGTCCGGCTATGGGTATCTTAATCTTCATGTCGGCCCACTGCTTCACCAACGAATCGCCCCTAACGTGAGCCAAGATGGGAACTATCACGTCGGCCTTCTCCTGAGCCTTTATGAGGAACGATGAGAAGTCCGTCTGCCCCTTTTCTGCCTTTTCGTCCATCACTATTTCATAGCCGTGCTCCTCAAGCAGTGGCTTAAAGACCTTCATCACGTCATCGGTCCACAAAGCGTTGTCCCTGATTATCGCAACCTTCTTGATGTTCAAACCTTGAGATTTGAGAAAATCGAGCATTTCAACCATATCCAGTGGGAACGTGGACGCGTTCAGAACGAGGGGTCTGAAGTAGTATTTGTAGTGCTCGTAATCCTGAGCGACCTTATCCGTTAGCCTCGGCGATGAAGCATCTCCGAGCCATATTACCTTGTGACCGCTACTCGCCAAATCTGCCATCGTGTCCATCATCGAAAGGGCAACACCACTTGAGAATCCACCTATGATCACCTTACAACCTTCATCGACCACGAGCCTTCTGAATTCGGATGTGGCGGTGTTCTGGTCGAGCTTCGTGTTTCCAACCACGACCTCTATCTTCTTGCCCAATATTCCGCCCTGATCGTTTATCTCTTCAGCCGCGAGTTTGACGGCATTGGCCATCGCTGTTCCGTATTTGGTATCCATCGGACCGATTACTCCGATCTTTATGACATTCTCAGCTTTCTTTTCAGGAGTCGCTTTCTCCTCTACGGGCTTCTCTCCGGCGCATCCGAGAAGTAACAGTGCGATTAGAAGCAGTATGCCAAATCTTCTCATACATCAATGCGGATTAGAGCAATATTTAAATATTGTGTAAATTAGTAACAAATTAGCATGCTAAAGGTAGTCAATGTCACAAAAAAATTCGGTGAAATAAGAGCTCTGAACGGCGTCAGCTTCAGCGTGAAAGACGGAGAGATACTTGGCATAATCGGGCCAAACGGAGCCGGAAAGACGACACTATTCAGCGTTATTTCGGGATTCATAAAACCAGATTCCGGAGATATCAAACTTAGAGGGAAGAGCATCGTCGGAAAGAGACCTAACCAGCTCGTGAAGATGGGGCTCGTCAGAACTTTCCAAATAATCAAGGTCTTCAAGCATATGACGGTTGAGGAGAACGTTGAAGTTGCGAACTTCAACGGGAAAACAGCAGAGATCCTCAAATCGATAGGCCTTTGGAACAAGAGAAACATGCTCGCGAAGAACCTCTCCCAAGGAGAGCTTAGAAGGCTAAGCATAGGCATGGCACTCGCCACGGATCCGAAGATACTACTTTTAGATGAGCCCTTTTCAGGCCTGAGTCCAAAGGAGGCTGAAGATCTGGATAAAATAATCAGAACACTCAACGAGAACGGGATTACTCAAATAATCATCGAACACAAGCTCAAGGAGCTGTTCAACTTAGCTGAGAGGGTCTTGGTTCTGAACTTCGGGAAGGTCATCTTCGAAGGTTTGCCTGAAGAAGCGGTCAAAAACGAAGACGTGATAAGGGCATACTTGGGCAGTGTCAGGCATGCTCAGGGTTGAGGATCTGAGTGCGTTTTACGATAAGGCCCAGATACTTAGAGGAATAAATTTGAAAGTTGATAGAGGAGAGGTTGTGGCTGTTTTAGGCCCGAACGGAGCGGGAAAGACAACTCTGCTGAGATCCATCTGCGGTCTCGTCAGGACGAAGGGAAGTATAGTCTTCGCCGGAAAAGAGATATCCAATCTGAAGCCTCACGAGAGGATAAGGTTGGGGATATCCATCTGCCCCGAAGGAAGGAGACTCTTCCCAAACATGACCGTCGAAGACAACCTCAAAGTGGGAGCTTTGCTTGAGGAGTGCGATGATAGGCTGAGATACGTTTATTCTCTCTTTCCAAAGCTCAAGGAGAGGAGAAACCAGCTCGTAAAGACCATGAGCGGTGGAGAGCAACAGATGGTAGCTATAGGCAGAGCTTTAATGTCGAATCCGAAGCTGATACTGCTCGATGAGCCTTCGATGGGACTCGCACCTATAGTCGTTGAAAAGATTGCAAAAGCCCTCAAGAGAATAAAAGAGGATTTGGGAATTTCGATTCTGATCGTAGAGCAGAACATCAGCTTGGCTTTTGAGGTTGCGGATAGGGCTTACGTGCTCGTGAAAGGTGAGATAGTTAAGGAAGGGTCAATAGAGGAGATGCAGGACTTGGAGAAGAAGTATTTCGAGATTTAGCTTTTCTCTTCTCATTACTTTTCAATCCTCTTTTCATTGAGCATCGGATCCAAAAGCGGTTGAGGAATACAACAGAAGAGTCGACTTTCAATCCTCTTTTCATTGAGATACTCACAAGCACATGAGTTTGACCCAGATAAGGTTCTACCTTTCAATCCTCTTTTCATTGAGTCTAAGACAGACAGACAAACTGCCTACATGCTTGAAGAGCCTTTCAATCCTCTTTTCATTGAGTGCAAAGAGAAGGGACTATGCAAATACGGTATGTAGATTCTTCTTTCAATCCTCTTTTCATTGAGTCTTAGGTCATCCCTGCTTCTGATGCTTCCTGCATTCTCAACTTTCAATCCTCTTTTCATTGAGAAACCCTCATCGAACAAGCCCGAAAAGCTAATATAGCACCCTTTCAATCCTCTTTTCATTGAGCCAGAGTTGGTATATCGTAGTGCCACACTGGAGTGTCATCGTCTTTCAATCCTCTTTTCATTGAGTATGTCAGTATTAAAGGAGAAGCATTTGCAACTCGCAGACTTCTTTCAATCCTCTTTTCATTGAGTTGCAGAAAAAACGGAGTGGTTCACGGGTGCTGAACTTGACTTTCAATCCTCTTTTCATTGAGTTCTTGCAACAATGCGAAACTATCCCTACAAAGTTGGAAACTTTCAATCCTCTTTTCATTGAGTAAGCACTTCTCCCATAGCCTGTAGCATATAATACATCATCTTTCAATCCTCTTTTCATTGAGATGGAAATAATGGATAGCCTAATAACGACAATGGAGACAGTCTTTCAATCCTCTTTTCATTGAGTTAAAGGCTCATGAGATTGTAAGGAAGGCTATAAATGAGATAAACTTTCAATCCTCTTTTCATTGAGAATACGATCCGTTGACATTATTAACTTACGCTTTAGGCTACTTTCAATCCTCTTTTCATTGAGACATGTAACGCAATTCACGAATTTTATCGCGGACGCTATTAGCTTTCAATCCTCTTTTCATTGAGCAGTTTAGGGATGGGGTGAAAGGGTAGGATTGTTGAAGAGGGACTTTCAATCCTCTTTTCATTGAGTTCGCATGACTTAGATCTATTGGATGCGTGCTTAGTTAACTTTCAATCCTCTTTTCATTGAGCGAACATGGCGGTGGTATTTACGGGTGAATTCCCGGTATTGGACTTTCAATCCTCTTTTCATTGAGCTCCGCTCGATGTCGTGCCGGACGGCTTTAGTCATAAAATCTTTCAATCCTCTTTTCATTGAGTTGCACTGTGGGTTCTCAATGTTGTGAACTATTATCGCACCTTTCAATCCTCTTTTCATTGAGTCATAACGGGTGATCCCGATCAAGCCGATGACGAGATCAACTTTCAATCCTCTTTTCATTGAGCTCAAATCAACGAAAGCTCTTCTACGAACTCTTCTAAAACTTTCAATCCTCTTTTCATTGAGGGTATATATGGAGGAAATTATCGAGAAAGTAAACGATTTAGAGGGGAGCTTTCAATCCTCTTTTCATTGTTAGCATTCAGGAAATCGACAGATATAGCTACACTGACGAAAGAACTTTCAATCCTCTTTTCATTGAGACAGACACATCGCTTGGTAAGTAGCAAACCGCTTCCTCTACCTTTCAATCCTCTTTTCATTGAGTTATAGAGAGCTATGTTAGACATAAAATTACGGACTGCTATCTTTCAATCCTCTTTTCATTGAGTTGAGATTTTAGGAATGATAGTTTCTAAATCCGATAAGTTATCTTTCAATCCTCTTTTCATTGAGAAGACTATGCTAAGAAGCTCATTGAGGAAGGAGTGATAACAGCTTTCAATCCTCTTTTCATTGATTTAAAACCAAGTTGATTAGCGGTGTTAACTATGTAAGCAACAGCTTTCAATCCTCTTTTCATTGAGAGAAGCATGGGAATAAACATTAATGGCTACGGATTTAGAGCTTTCAATCCTCTTTTCATTGAGATACTACATCTGCAAGTACTGCGGTGAAAGGCTTGAAGGAGACTTTCAATCCTCTTTTCATTGAGTCCCGTAGTTGGCATGAGCGAACATCTTTTAGGCAAGCTAACTTTCAATCCTCTTTTCATTGAGTTTGAGGGGGTGCGGATGGACGAAGTCAGGGCTTTGTTGAGCTTTCAATCCTCTTTTCATTGAGTCGATTTCGCACCACCCGACACAACGGAACCCCTCCCTTTCTTTCAATCCTCTTTTCATTGAGTCCACAACCCATAAATAAGTAATTATTGTGCACCTCGCATTCTCCTTTCAATCCTCTTTTCATTGAGCGACGAATTAGCGATCGTAGGACGCGCAGACTTTATTTACGACTTTCAATCCTCTTTTCATTGAGACAGGGTTCGATGCAGCATCTACGTTTCTCACAGAAAACTTTCAATCCTCTTTTCATTGAGTTAGAAGTGCAGGAGTCGAGATTAAATATAGTTTGATCCGCAACTTTCAATCCTCTTTTCATTGAGTTTTGCAAATCTTGGGTTTACTGCCTCCTCTGCTTGGGGCAACTTTCAATCCTCTTTTCATTGAGTCTATGCCATAATATTCGTTTATTATGTCAACAATCTTCAGAGCCTTTCAATCCTCTTTTCATTGAGCATCACAGTTGTTGGCGTCGATGATTTCGTCGTCACCCCTTTCAATCCTCTTTTCATTGAGAGCTGGAAGCAACTGCTCAACGAGAAACGTCTTACTTGTCTTTCAATCCTCTTTTCATTGAGCATCAGGCTTGGCCAAAGACATATCTATAAAAACAATAGAAATCTTTCAATCCTCTTTTCATTGAGTTGCCAGAGCACTTGCTAAGGAGCTCAAGTTGCCCTTCCTTCTTTCAATCCTCTTTTCATTGAGCCTCAAGAATTTATGTAGCCACTCAATATAGCACACTCCACAACCTTTCAATCCTCTTTTCATTGAGTTTTCTTACCTCATCTCAATGATATGATTAACTGCATTTACTTTCAATCCTCTTTTCATTGAGTATCTTAAAATCTGCATTTGCAGCAACTTTTCCATCCGGCCTTTCAATCCTCTTTTCATTGAGTGCTTCAAAGCGTTTCTTGCTGCTCTGAGGACGAGTTCTTCTTTCAATCCTCTTTTCATTGAGATGGCACTGTGTTAGACCCGTTCTTCGGAACGGGAACGACTCTTTCAATCCTCTTTTCATTGAGACAAGTGGTAGTTAGCGTTCCTGTAATAGGTATTAACAAAACTTTCAATCCTCTTTTCATTGAGTTGGGTGATGTGAAATGGGGAGGAAATTAGGTAGTGGATTGGACTTTCAATCCTCTTTTCATTGAGTTTTGGTGAGGCGCACCCAAGCCCCCCTAAAGAACCCAACACTTTCAATCCTCTTTTCATTGAGGAGTTGGAGTATAGAGAAACTGAGGACTTTATAGCATTTGCTTTCAATCCTCTTTTCATTGAGTTTTGGGGCAACACTTGGGGGGTTTGGTTCATGGTTATGGGCTTTCAATCCTCTTTTCATTGAGATGAGAAAGGTTAGGAAGGGGGAGAAATTGACTGACGTTGCTTTCAATCCTCTTTTCATTGAGAAGGGTTGGAACTTAGTTCACTTCGTAAGAGAGAACAAGGAACTTTCAATCCTCTTTTCATTGAGTAAGAGGATTTTGGGTGTTTCGGAGGATGAACTTAAGCCTTATCTTTCAATCCTCTTTTCATTGAGAGTAAACGTTGACTTGCTTATTCGATTAGAGGAATGGGTCTTTCAATCCTCTTTTCATTGAGGGTATATATCGAACATGATTTAAGGTTATATGAGGCATATAAGCCTTTCTTTTTTGGGTATTTTCTCGAACACATCATGTCAACCAAAACCTTTATAACCTAACTCCCACATTGTTCGAGGAAAAATTTATATACTACCAACCCACTCGTCCATTCCCCCATTTTTATAATTCAAAATGTTCGAGAAGTCCAAATTTGTTGGAATGTATAAAAGATCAAAATTAAACGAAAAAGGTTATATCTCATCCAATTTTTACAAAATCCATATCTGAAACTACACACCACTCGACAAATACTCCAACTTCACAAAATATAACAAAATTAAATAAGCAAATTTCTACAAAACAAATTGTAAAAATCAGCTATAATACATAACTGCATAAAAATAATTATTACCTAATCAACTAAAGCACTATGCGGTTCGAGAACGTTGTCAACGTCATTCAAAGCGACCGTAGCCCAGTGAAGTCTTAGCTCCAACTCCAAACTCCTTCAGAACCGATATAAGCAGTTCCTTAGCTTTATCCAAGAGCTCAGACCCTTCTTCATCTCTCGGAGCTATTGCGAATTGGAAATCTATACCTTTGGGAACGGTCAAAAAGAATATTGGAACGGGAGAATGCCAATCGCCGGGGGCTTTTTCTACATTCGTTCCTAACTCCCTCTCACTTGCGGAGTAATATGGCTGATAGTGAGGATTCATTATGTCAAGTTCCAGAATCGGTTCTTTGTTTTCAGCATGCTCTTTTAAACAATCGTAGGTTGGAAAGGCGTCGAAGAAGATTATTTCACCCTCACGCTTTTGAGTTCCGAAAATAATTCTGAGTTCTTCGAGTGTTATCGATTTTTCGTTCAAGTCAAGGGTTTTGTAATTTTCAATCTTGGAATCATCGTGCTCTTCAACCAATCGCTGAACTCTCCCAGCGAGTTCGAAGAAATCATCTTTGCCGAACAGCTCTTTTATTTCGTCGAAGTTATCTTCGACGAGCTTGTATATGGCGTAATGCTTTGCAACACCTTTCAAAGCCGATCCGGGAATGTAAGGAACTCCGTAATTCCTATGAAGTCTTATGGAAGTCTCATAAACACTTTCATCTCCCAAACCTATTACTAAGCGGGACTTCGTCTTCATCGAAAAGGTTCTCGCCTTAGTAACCACCCATAGGTTTCTCAGGATTTTGTAGTGTTTTTCGTAAAGTTTTATTGCTTCATATGGCAAGTTAATTTGATCACCAAATCTATCATACTTGGGTTTTTCGAACTCGCCATCTATTTTTGTAAAAGGAGCGTATTTCGAAATTACGAGTCCTACGTTGTCGAAACTACCTTTATACTTGCCGTTGTCGAACGCATTTTGTATCACTGTCTTTAGATCTTTTGGAAGTGGAAAATACAAATTAACGACTCTCCTCACTCTCGTCACCCTTCAGCATGGCTTTTGCGAACTTCGTCATCCAGTTTAGGAGGGAAAGCACTTCCTGCGTGGCCCTAAAAACCTGAAGAGAGTCCGCACTACTCATTATCCATTCGAGCACATCTGTGTTATCGTCGTAAAATCCCCTTTCCTTGAGCCACTCGTTTAAGTGATCGTAGAGAGTGTCATACGCTTTCTTCTTTTTGGACTTGTAAAATGCCAGAGTGTTGCCGAGACCGTTGGCTAAGATGAGTGCTGGTGCACTTTTTACGTATCTCGCGTAATCTTCCTCGAATTCCGCACCCATTACGGATTTCACCTTCTCATAAGTGAACTTAGCTCTCTCCTGCTCAAGACTTCTCATCTCTCATCACCTTCAACTTTACGAAGCCTTTTCCAACGGTTTCGTTTCCTCCAACTTGCAGAAATTGACCGTCAAATGTGCTCAACGTCTTGGCGATATCCTCTGCAGTTGACAGCCCGTTTATCTCTTTCTTCGGCTTTCCAATTGCTATTACGGAATACAGTAGTGTATCACTCGGTAAATACTCCTCATACCACAGAGCACCCTCTTTAACAGTTCCGGTTTCAGCGTTTATCTGAACTCTTGCAACTATCTCCGTCGCCATGGTAACGAGACTCCTAAAAACGTCGTCATGAATAATGACTACTCGGCTTTCGTCTATCTGAATTGGCGAAACATCTGAAATTTTCCCAATAACTTTTGAAATATCCTGTTGATTACCGCTCAACACAATGTCTTCCAGAACGACTTTGCCGTCAACAAGCAGAGATGAATTTTTAGTTATTATCGCCTTGTTTTCACCTACGGACGGAACGTTAAAGTTTAAGGAAAATCCGGCAAGCTCCAAGTCTCTCCTAAACCTCCCAAGCACGAGTGGACAGGTAACGTAAGCAAACACTCCTTTCAGACTCCTAACCGGGAACAGCAGAACCTTGGCATCTCCGACGCTTATCGCTCCTGAATGTTCGTGCGCTCTATCCGTTGGAGGTCCGAAGATAACTTCAGTCTTCTGCTTGCTTTGAGAATTGTCTAATCTCTCATAAGCCCTTCTCAAAACACCCTTTAAGCTCTGCCCCCAAATCACGGGAAAGCCTGTATGCCTTTCCCTCTGAATCGGCAGGTCGATAACACTCAGCTCAGCCCCGCTTCCAGCATGCACCGGAGTTACGCTATACAAACCCAATATCAAAGCCTTCTCAAACATCTCCCCCACCCTTCAATAACTTCTCAAAAATGGGTTTTATCTTCGGAATATCCTTCTTAACCGTCAGCCAAACGACTTCCCAATCGACGCCAAAATAAGCGTGAATGAGCTTGTCTCTCATACCTGCTATAGCTCTCCAAGGGATTTCAGGATGTTTTTCCTTCAACTCCCTCGAAATATTCTTAACGGCTTCACCTATAATTTCTAAAGCTCTTACAACTGCATACTGCGTTTTCACATCTTTCAAAAATTCATCGTAATTCATACCCTTAACGAACATCTCAATCTTCTCTATGGCATCCAAGATGTCCTTGATGTAGTCTTCATCCGTTCTCATATGTAAACGACCTCTTTCAAAACTGTCTCTTTTATCTTCGGCTTTAACGCCCTTTTCATAACCAAATCGACCTTAACACCTAAGAGTTCGGTAAGATAATTTTCTAGCTCGACGAATTCCAACAGCGTTGGAGTTTCTTCGAATTCCACCAATATGTCGATGTCGCTACTTTCCTTTTGCTCTCCTCTAACGTATGATCCGAAAAGTCCGATTTCTTTTATCTTAAACTTTCTTCGAAGATTATCCTTGTTCTTTTCAAGAATATCCTTTATGTCATCCAAACTCTTCATTCTAACACCTCTTCAACGACGATATCTAGAATGTCACCTTCCTTTAGATCTGTATGAGATTGAACGACGACCGCTCCAATTCTCGGATCGTAGATTGCTATAAACGGCGTTGGATGGAATTTATGAGCTAAAAAGCAGTATAGCCATATCGGACCCCTTCCCGAAATTATAACCCCCTTTCTAGGATTAATTTTTGGTATTTTCAACTTCCTTAGCTCTTCGGGTTTTATTGGATTTTCGAGTTCAAAATGAACTATCGTAAAGTTTTCGAGTTCCTTAACCGTGAACTTCACCTTAACCACCCAACATCATGGATTTTACAGCGTAGATTATCACGTTTTCTTTCGATTTATACTTGAACTGAATAGTATCAAAGGATCTCCGAACCATCGTGACGTTATATTCGAATCCCGAGTGGGCTATGAAGTTTCTAACGATTCTCTCAGTTGAAGACTCATCAGATCCGCTGATGCCACCAACTCTGATATACATTTTCAAAGGCTTCCAACTCATCTCTATGTGACTCTTGGGTTTACCGTTTGTTGTTAAGCGATCTTCAAGAGATTTGAGTTGTTCCTCTACTATTATTCCGACTCTCGGCAGATTCTTGAATAAACTATTTGAAATGCTCCTTAATTCTTCAAGGGATATCTCGGATTTTGGAAGACTTTGAAAAATATTAACTGTGTTTAAAACTCTCAGAAGGTAGTAAAGTTTTGAGAGTGTTTTGAAATCTGAATTGAGCCCGGATCTTCTCTTGACAACTCTTCCATTTACATCGATGTTATTCAAGAATTCGTTAAGCTTATTATCGATCTCCTCCTTGATTTTAGCCTGATCGGGATAGAAGGTCGCAAATAGGAGCGGGTATCCATTCGCCACTGAGCTTATAAACGCGTTCCAACGATTGAAATTTTCACTCAAAAGGCTGAGAATAGGCTTAGGCTGAACATTCCGCTTTTCAACTGGTTTTATGTTTAGCTTGACCTTCCTCAACTTGTCCCCAGCAATCCCTCTCGGATAGGGTTCCGAATTCAAAACCGTGAGTCTAACGTTCCTCAAATAGGACGCCAACCCAAGCAGATTCAGCACGGCTCTATATGTCAAAACGGGCATGAAGTTTATGCCATGAGTTAAGTCAAGATAGACCTCCATGTTCGTAACGGGCAATAGTTCGGCCAGCTTATATGTAACGAAATGATAGTAGTCGAGGATGTCGCCGTAAACCTCGATGTTCTTGAACACACCTACCCCAGGAGCGATGACCAAATCGATTTCATCAAATCTTTCTCCGAGCTTGTTCTTCACGAAATATTCTATTCTTTCTCTAACGTCCTCCAATACCTCATCGTAACTCGAAAACACCCGTTGCTCTACGGAAGGCTCACCCGTCCTCTCGTTAACTAAATTCGCAAGCGTATCTACGACTACCACAATTATTTTATCAGGATCTATCGCCTCCTTTAGGATTGGCAAGGTGCAAAAGCTGTTCATTGCTATACCCTCGTAAGTATAGGTTATATCGCCCCACTCGAAGGGATTGCCCCACGGAACAATCAGAACCCTCTCTACCATTTTCCAACCCCCATAAAGCATAACCCGTAACCCAATCCCTTTAACTTTCCAAGCTTGAGGTAAGGCCTATCGAGCTCGATTTTACCTTCGAACTCCACGAAATAGACAGAGCCAGAAGGAATCGCGTACCTGTTAGGCTTTGGTCTGTTGTTCGCGTAATTCCACCCGCTGAAAACTAAGGGTTTGCCTACGAGGGGATAGATGTTTCTGATCCTAACGTTTAACTCGTTTTCGAGAAGATGCATTACATCCCAAGTGTAGCGATTGTCGTTTTTAACGAGGAGTGGTGTTGCGACGTATAGCTTGAATTCGCCGTTTCTGTTGATCTCCTCCTTTATCTCATCCCAAACTTTCTCAAGCTTGCTGAGAGGGTTTTCATCTTTTACCTCGAATCTTGCGAACCTACACTCTCCGCCCAGCCTTATTAATCCATTATTACCCAAGAGTCTATTTAACTTCCCGCCATCCTCTCCTATCCAAACAGAAATCTTAACGCATTTGCTCAATCTCAGAAATTCCGCCTTGTATAAGAATCCCTCCTCAGTTGTCTTGGTATCTCCAAGCTTTATTCCTATTCTGCTCTCCTTAATTATCAGATCATGCCTTACGATATCCTCAAGCTCATCTTCGTTTAGATCTTCTCTGAGGTATTCAATCAGATTTTCAAAGCTTAAAAACCCTCCAACGCTTTCGAAGTGAATGGATTTTCCTTTGAAGATGAATCTGTTCCAGTGCTCTAGGAATAGAGGTTTAACGAAAAAGTAGCCTTCAACACCCTTCGCTTTGACTACATCGAGAGGAGTGCTGAAGAATTCTTTATCTTTGAACAGGAAGTGCCCCAATATCTCGAATTTCGGTTCATCTTCTTTATATCCTGTAAATTCGCAAGCTTCGTCTGAGAAATTATTGTTAATCAGAATTGCACTTCTCAAAGCTCCGGCTATAGCTTGAGGCAAAGGAAATATGCTCCTCGCTAAATGAGCCTCCCCAGCCGTGTATGGCTTTGATTCCCTGAACATCAGGACGTCGTTCGGTTCGATTAAAATTCTCATGGCTGACACCTCAACTCCGCATCGCAATTGACGAGGATCTTCAAAAGGATGAACGAACTTTTAATCTGTTTCTTCAAGATCAAACCGTATAGTTTTTTGTAGAATTCGCAACGATCAACGTTCAAAACGTCCTTAAGCTCTTCGTAGATCTTGCCCACCGACAGCTTTTCATTCTTTATCAATCCGTTAACCTTCGAATTAGCCCTTACGAGTTGGGTCCTCTTAATATCTAATTCCAGCTCTTCAAAATCGTCTTTCGTAAGCGTGACTCTGACGTTCTTAGCCATATTTAAGACTCTTTCAGCCAACACCTTTACCTTCTCACCCTCACCGCTGTAATGCCTCGAAAACTCGAATTTCAGATATTCCCTTAAAGCGTTTTCATCGCTCGGCAGGCTCTCTATCTCCTGAACTACGTGGTAGATTATCCTCCTCGAAAGGTTCGGCTTCACGTCTCTCTTCGAGTTCTTTATAAGTTCGACGATCTCTCCTATTTCGCATACCAAACTCCAGTTGAATACTACTTCATCGTAGCTACCACTTCTCGCGAGATAGCCGATCGCAACAGCATTTCTACCGAGTTCCTTAGCCTTCTTCTCAAGCTCTCTTGCTTTATCGAGTGCATCGTATAGGGGATGTTTGTAGTGGACAATCAAAATTCCAGCACTCATCGTCTTGGCTGGGAGAACGTTCCATCCATCCCATTCCCCTCCGAACTTCTTTTGGATTTCATAAGCACATGCCAAAGCTGAATCTACCGGAAGCAAAGCTAAAACGTCGTCTCCTCCCGCATAAATTAGTTCTCCTCTGTAATTTTCGACTATGTCTGGAACGATGTCTATCGAAAAGTGTGCGAGAGCCCTGCTTATTGCTGAGTGGGTTGCTGGGGTAATCAGCCTTCTTGTGTTTTCGACTTTCATCTTTGCTTTAGGAGGAATGTATTCCAAAACTCCGGGATGAAGATAATTCTTGACGGGTTTCATCTCCTCTCCTATCAGCATTTTACCCATGTCATCTCCGTCCATCATCAGAATCGCGTAGTATTTTGGAAATTCACCGATCAATCTTTCAATATCCTTTACGGCGTTTCTCGCATTTTCAAGATACTTATCGACATTCAGAATTCCCTCAATTCTTTCTTCATTAATCCCCAGCGTTTTTGAAATGGCTCCAATATTTGTTAGATTTTCTTTATATATAAGTTCATAATTGGTTGGTAATTGTAGATGGTCGAGACTCCACATTGTGTATGATTTAAATAATCCCATCAACAGTGTTGCATCACCACTTTGTAGATGATCCAAAATCGTGCTCACATTTTCGAAAAATGACTTAAGAGACTTGTAACAACCCAATTTTCTTGCAAGATTATTGTCATTAATAACATCATAAAATGTTACATTCTCATCTTCCAGTTTCTTTCTCAAATCCTCATCCAGTTTCTTCCTTAAAGCGACTTCGGAAACCGATTCAAATCCAACTTTGATCTTCCACTTATCGCCGATCCATTTGGGATAAATTCTCTTAACGAGACATACGGGACACAATCTCTCGTTTTCTTTAAAAGTTGCTCTGTTCAAACCCTTCCATGTGTCTTTATTTCCAATGATTTCAAGTTCACCGCAGAGGGTGCATTTTTCTTTACCCAATCCTTCTAACTTGACAAACTTCCTCGATTCAATCGCAACCGTTTCTTCGATAAGCTCGAACATCAGGGAATAAAGATCGAAAATTTGTCTTTCGTATCCAGATTCTTCGAGCAAAGATAACCAATTCTCGTATTTTTCCTTAATCTTATCTGGTAACTTGTCTATAATTTTGATTAGGCTGTTCAAATCTGCCGAAATTGCACATACGGTTATGTTAAAGTAGTTCTGAAGTAATTTGAGATAATAATTTTTCATATAGGTATTTATTTTACTGCTTAACGATGATTCATTTAGCGAGAAATCCAATAGCTCCTCAAGTGTCTTGTCGATAACTCCCTTTATTTTGTTTCTAATACTGCCGACTTTATCAGCACCAACGATTGCGAGGAATTTATTAGGTATGTTGGCAATATACAGCTTTTCTTTTGATTTATTTCCATTTTTGGCTTTTTCTGGAATTTTATCAAAGTAGATTTCAAATTCTTTATCGAAGAATGGCTGACCTCTCAAATGTGGAAAGACTATTGCATCCGGCCCAAACTCATCCACCACAACCTTAATCGCCTGAAACGTCAGAAAGCTGAGTAAATGACTTCCAGCCCATAGATCCTTCTCCTTCCTCGCATTTTTAATGAAATCTTGGACTGGCGATATTTTGAACATCAGAAGAGCTGGTTTAGCACCGCTAATCGCACCATATATAGCCGAAGATGCGTCGAGATGATCCCATATCGTATGATCTGGACAACGGGTATCTGCTGGCAAGTTGACTGCTTCCTCTGCAAGTGAATTGTAAATACTCTCATTTTCACCGAAAGTGGCTTTGATGAAGCCAGACCACTTCTGCTTTAGCATCTCAGCCAGTCTTTTCCTTAAAGTCTCTTTGTAGTAATTCCAGATTCTGAAGTATCCTTTCTTTCCTACACTACCCCCTAGTTCTTTCAGACAATCTATCTCAGCGTTTAAAACATCATTTATGAATTCGTCAAGCTTTGAGTAACCGTAAGTTCTTCTTAGGTAGTCGCAAAACCTGATAAGATTCCCATACTCTTTTTTACAGCCTGTTATCGGATGCCTTAAAACAGGATATCCTACATGCACGTATGTCCCGCTCGATTTCGCATAAAAATCTGATGAAGGCTCTTTTCCATTCGAGTCAAACACTATCCTTTGAAGTGAGGAGGAAATTACATCGGCTTTAATCTTCTTCCAGCTCAATTCAATGTTACTTAGTAAATTTTCTGCTCTTTCTTCGTGGTTCAATATTTTCAGAGCTTTATCTGGTGGATCGTGGAGAAATGCTATAAGTTTTTCATTCCAATTAATCATTTGAACACCTCCAACGATCCAAATACAGTTCTTTCATTTAATGACTCATCAAAATTCGATAAAATTAACCAGTCCACAATATCATTTATATAACTGTCAGGATGATAGGGATCTGTATAAAACTTAATTATTTTAACATGTAAAAATTTTCCAATATTTATAAGTCCAACGAACATGGGTGAGCCCCTTCTACATTGACCTAACTTACGTAACTTATCTCTAATGTCTCCTACTCCTTTACCACTAAGCTTTATGGGCAATCCAAATACAATTCTACTTTTTTTCTCAATTTCTTTTCTTCTGAAATTTGTATACTCATTTTGAAATCTTTTAAGTGCTAAAACTGGATTCCCCGTTCTGGGATTCCAGAGACCAACACAGGCAGTTTCTGAGCTTAAAATCGGGTATGTCTGAGGATGTATCTTTAGCCTCCTCAAGTTAAAAGCCTCTCCAATTGCATTTATTGCATTGTTTATTGAGTTAGTTAGATCCCTATACGACGTGAAAGTGCATGCAATACCTCGTCTTTCAAATTCGTCAAAATCTCCTTCAACAAATCTAACGCTACCAGCACCTCTTCTACTCCTAAAACCGATACCACCCAAACATGCGAGTGCCCAGAGTGAAACCAACGAAGCTACATATGCTTTGTAATCTGAACCTTTCAGCTTTATCTTAAATCTTATTCCGGCTGAGTAATAATATCGGGGTCTGCTTAATTTTATCGAGAACCACAGGTAGGATAGATCCCTAAAATCACTAAAATTAAATTCTTCAGGTTCTGGAGCTTCAACTTCAACGATAACCCTGCTCCTCTGCCCTGTGCTTCCAAAAACGTATTCCTCGGCTCTTCTCAATCCAGCGATGTCGTCACCGAAGTAATTTCCAGCCAAAGCCCTGAACCACCACCTCATCAAGCCCTTTATCGAAGAAGCTCTAATCTCCGCTTTGCTTTGATCTGCACCTCGCATAAAAATCGGAGTTATCGCTTCGAGTTCAAATTCAGCTTTAAACATCGTTTGATATTATTGGTTTTCGACTTTTTAAAACTTTCCTCTGTCCATTATTAAAATAATCTTATGACTTAAACACTTTAGATTCTATAATATAATTAGAAAGATTTATTAGTGATCAAATGTAAACGATGGTATAGGAGTGATTACATGGTTATACACATTCAAACGGAAGTTGATGATAAGACGTATAGAATGCTCAAGAAGATAGCTTTGCTCAGGGGAAAAAGTTTGAAGGAGATAGTCAGAGAGGCCGTATCCAAATATGTAGAGGAGAGCAAAAAGGATATAGAAAAGGCAACTAAAGAAGATTCTATCTGGAAAGCTGTGGGGGTCTTTGAAGTTGAGAGCGATGCCAGCGAGAAAGACGATTGGGGGTGCGTAGATTGGCAAAGCGAATGAAACCCGAAAAGATTTACATGGACACTACTGCCTTAATAGCTTTGGCGAATAGGAAAGATAAAAATCATAAAAAGGCTCGGAACTTTCTCAACTCTAAGCTTAATGATGGAGTTCTATTCGTTATAGGAAGACCAGTCTTTGCTGAATTCTTAAATGGAACGTCTAAGAGGGTTGGAAAAGCTAAGGCGATAGAACTTTACGAGGCATACACGAAAAGCAAGTTTGTTATAATTGAAAAGGAGACGGAGGAGGACTGGAAACGAGCATGGGATATATTCCTAAAATATGATGATCAGGATGGTATGGATTTAGTAGATTGTTTGAGCTTTGCAATTATGGAAAGACTAAATTTAAAGAAAGCTTTTACCTTTGATAACGATTTCGAAACATATGGATTCGTAAAACTTCCTTAACTTTAATAAAATTCATCCGAATTATACAATAATAGTAGCAATAGGTAGCGATGAGATACTATTTTTCTTTGTCAGCAGTGTTGGGTCTCCACATTACCGATAAAACTCTTTTATCCACTACCCGTTAGCGGTTATTATCGACAACTGGCCACTTTCAGAAATGTTGCAAAAAGCGAGATTTTGCAAATAATAATTTTATAAAATAAGTGAATATACTTATGCCAGAACTCGATAAAACTTTTATTCGTTTAAAATCAAAACATTATTTAATGAACCTTACGGAATATGGACATTTAATTATCGACGAATTTGGAGCAGTTTTAAAGAAAAAGAAGAAGAGAATTCTCGTAATTGCGGACAATAGAAAGGATGAAATTCCGATAAAATCGGTTAGAGATCTGATAATTTCCGGTAAGGTTAGCATATCTTCCGAGCTGATAAAGGAGTTGGCTGAATCTGGAGTTGACATACTGTTCACAAGCCCTACTGGTAAGCCAGTTGCAAGAGTTGTTAATGCAAAATCCGGTGGAACGGCCGAAAACAGATACGAACAATACAGGAGCCTTGAGGATATCAGGGGAATAAGAATAGCCAAGTCAATAATCTCGGGCAAGATCAGAAACCAGATGTCAAACGTCAGATATTACTCAAAAAGTAGAAGGATGAACGAAGTAATCTCATCGAAGCTCTACGACATCTACCGAATCATAAAGGAAAAGTTTGAGAAGTTGAGTTCGGAGGATTTTGACGATTTGAATTCAGCGAGGAAGAGGCTATTGGCGTATGAAGGTGAGTGCGCGAACTACTATTGGAATGGAATAAAACTCGCGTTGGACAGCTATAACTTTGAAGGGAGAAACCAGAAGGGTGATGATCCGGTAAATCTAAGCCTAAACATCGCATACAACATGTTGATGGGACAGATTTGGAAGTTCACGCTCAAATTCGGCTTGGACCCGTTCATGGGATACATCCACGTTGAGAGACCGGGTAAGTTATCGCTCGTTTTCGATCTGATGGAACCGTTTAGGCCTATGGTCGATAGGTTTGTCATAGGGTTTCTCAAGAAGTTAAGTCCAGCACATTTCTCTGAAAAAGCCAAGAGTAAGACAATCGCACTACTCAGAAATCAGTTCTTCGAAGATTTTATGCAGAGTAAACTCGAATACAAAGGTAGAAAGATGCGGATGGAAACTGTGATGTTCTACTACCTCCAAGAGTTCGTGTCGTTTTTGAAGGGTAACAGGGATTCGTTCACGATCCCATATCTCCCGTGGTGATTTGTATGTACTACCTCGATCTGATCGAGATAAAAAGGCTAACAAAGGATCTACTGCCGAGGGCAAGAGATCATCAAGTCGATGAGAGGCTCAGAGGGTGGAACTGGTTCGACAGTCCAATCAGACCTTACTCGAACGAACTGCTACTACCGGTTTGGGACATCGCCTGCTCGATATGCCCAACGAGGAGAGATGCTTGGATAAGACACAAGATTTTGAGAAGATCAGTGCCGACTACGGTTCATCAAGCTAAAGGATTCATAGTTCACAAACTAATCTCATCGATGTTTTTGAAGGCTAAGAAGCTCGTATACTTGGGATACAATGAGTTGAGAGATGAGTTGATCAGAAATGCCGAGGAAAGCATCAAAAAAGAAATATCAGAAATGAAGAAGAATATAGATATCAGTGACAAGGATGTAGATGATCTTACGGATTTCTGCAAGCAAATAGCAAGATGGCAGGCGACAAGAATAGAGAGCAAAGTTCTGGAAATCAAGGCTAAATATCCATTTTTGAACGAGGAGAGTTTAGTTCAGCTTTCGTTTCCGATCGCTACGGAGATAGTTGTAGATGGCAGCCTCTTGGGTTTGAGCAAGTATCTGAGGGCGGATGCCGCTTGGATGCTCGGAGGAATAATATTCGATGTTAAGTTGGGGAGAAAGGAGGAATGGCATAGGCTTCAGGTGGCCGGCTATGCTTTGGCTTTCGAGAGTATATTCGAAAGACCAGTCGATATAGGTTGCACAATTTACGTTTCCAAAGCTGGAAGCAATATAAGGATAGACCGAGATTTTTATATAATCAGTGATTATCTCAGATCGAGCTTTTTGGAGAAGAGAGATGAGCTTCAAATGATGCTTTTGAAGGATGAAGAGCCAGACATTGCAAGCAACTGTCCAAAATTCTGCGTATTTAGAAGTTTTTGTTTAAAATGAATTCTATTTTTTAATTATTAATTTATTATCTAATTTTAACACTCAGTCCTCTTTTCATTGAGTCCGGGAGCGACCTACGCAGATACATGCATGCGCAGAGCTAACTTTCAATCCTCTTTTCATTGAGCTGTGTCAGATAGGATGATAAAATACGTCGTTAAAAGGTTCACTTTCAATCCTCTTTTCATTGAGTTAGGATGATCTTCTCGTTGATCGCTGAAGCTATCAGACTTCTTTCAATCCTCTTTTCATTGAGCTTGCCTTTAACCGTCAGCTTGCCTCTCTGCATTAGCACCTCTTTCAATCCTCTTTTCATTGAGTTCAAATTCAAGAAAGCGTTCAGCAGCAGATGAACATCCCTTCTTTCAATCCTCTTTTCATTGAGCTAGGGGAATAACTAAAGCAGTTGCTGAGGTTGCAGGAAGACCTTTCAATCCTCTTTTCATTGAGAGGTTGGCAATTATACTCGGGGCAGGGAACGGCTACTATTACCTTTCAATCCTCTTTTCATTGAGAAAATGGAGGGTGTGGTTTGGGAGAACGGAGTTGAGGTATATACTTTCAATCCTCTTTTCATTGAGCGTATCTTTTGCAGGAATATCAGCGCTGGATGGCTTTAGCCTTTCAATCCTCTTTTCATTGAGCTAAGCCTGAAGAAAAGAAAGTTGAGTGGCAATCGATAATCTTTCAATCCTCTTTTCATTGAGTTCAAGGATGGCAACAACCTCGGAATTACGAGAAATGCTTTGATCTTTCAATCCTCTTTTCATTGAGGGTATATATCGAACATGATTTAAGGTTATATGAGGCATATAAGCCTTTCTTTTTTGGCTTATATTTCGAACACATCATGTCAACCAAAACCTTTATAACCTAACTCCCACATTGTTCAGGAAAAATTTATATACTACCAACCCACTCGTCTATTCCCCCATTTTTATAATTCAAAATGTTCGAGAAGTCCAAATTTGTTGGAACGATTCCATATGAGTCTCTAAGAAAAAACATCAATTCGCTTTCAACCTTCCAACTAAACGACTTCAAGATCAAGCTTCTTAATTTCACCACACCGACCAAACCAAACATATTCCTATTCTATATTCTCAATTTTACAAAAACCATTGTAAAACCCAACGAAAAATTATAAGTATATAATTATAATTCCCTTATCGACGTAGTAATCTTCACAATTTACCTAACAACAAGCGTTAAGTCCTCTCAAATCAAAATGATTGGCATGAAAGTTTTAGTTGTTTATGACATAACCAACGATAGCTTAAGAAATAAGGTTGCGGATATTTTGAAAGACTTCGGTTTATTCAGGATCCAGAAAAGCGCTTTTATAGGTTATCTAACGAGCGAGGAACGAAAAGACTTGGAGAAAGTGTTGTCAAGAAAGAATTTAGATGGTAACGACCGCATAGACATCTTCCCAATCTGCGATCGCGATTTGAAATTCCATTCGAGAATCAGGCACGATGGGATCTTTTATGGCGAGAAGTGGGATTAAGCTATGGGTGAGAGATGTCGAACTGTTCCTATTTTGTCCGATGGTTTTCTACTTCTCAGTAGTCTTGGGGATGGAGACACCGAAAGGTTACTGGGCCGATTTGGGCAAAGATATTCAGCAAGATGTGGAATCGATCATCTCAGAGCGATTTGAGATTCATGCAAAGGAATTCGAGATTGAGAGCGAGAGGTTGGGCGTTAAGGGTAAGGTGGACTTCGTGATCAAAGATGGTAGAAGCTTCGCACCTTTAGAAGTGAAATACAGCTATAGCCTAAAGCCGTGGTGGAAATATTCGGCGGTCCTCTACGGAATCCTGCTCGAAGATACGTTGGGTAAGCCAGTGAAGAGATGCAATCTCTATCTGACAGAATCGAACGAATTTAAAATTATTGAGTTAACTGATGAAAACAGGAAATTCGTCGAGAGCGCTGTAAGGAGATGTTTTGAAGTCCTCAACGGCAAAACACCCAAGCCCTCAAAATCTAAATCTTGTAAAAACTGCGACTTCAGGTTTCAATGCTATGAGTTTTAGAAGTAAGTTATGAAGTTAATAATAATCAGCGGTATAACTTAAATAATAGGTATCTGTTCTTTCGAAAAAGTATTACCTCACTTCACCAGATTTCGACCTCCAAACCCTTAATACGGAAATAATGCTTAACGTTTCGGGTTAGAATTCTTTCACTGTGAGCTAAAGCTATGCTGGCTATGAGTGTGTCCATTTCACCTATTGGCTCACCTTTCTTTTCGAGTTCAGCTGAAATCTGCCCATAGAGATCGGAAGCTGTCAGATTGAATTCGAGTAACGCTACTCTGCTTAAATTTTCTCAACTTTGTTATCGCTTTTTCGTCTTTTCTTATAAGAGCTATGAGAAAATCCGTTTCGAGGCAGACTATTTTGCCACATCAAAGCTCAATGGTTCTACTTTTAACTTTCTTTCTGCTCCTGTGCACGTCTTCTATGCTATCTGCCAAATCCTGTGGAAACTCAGTAGACTCAATGTATTCCAATAAGCTTGCACTCTTCGTTATCCTTACTATAACATCGCCAAATGATTCCCCTTTCCTCTTTAACTTCTTTAAAGCGTTATACGCTTCTTCCGATATCGTCAACATTTTGTGACTCATACCGTTAAGTGTATTTAACCGTTTTTCAAAAATTTTTCATTAGCATTGTAGCATTTCGATCTTGTAAAATTCAATAAACTCTTTGAGGATATTGTAGAACTTGGGTGGTCTTTTCGTTCGACCTTCAGACCCTCTATAATCGCATATCTGCAAAATAACAACAAACGTTAACATTTCTTTTCTGAACGACTTGTCACCTACGAAGCGATCCCAAATCGTCCTATTCACGCCTTCGACCTCTCTATACATGTCGTTAACGAACCTCTGCTCTAGGACGAGTATGTCGTTTTTACACTCAAGTTTATCCTTTAAGTTCTTTAGATATCGCAGAAATTCGTTTGCTCGTAATCCATAACTCTCAAGAATGTCTCCTACGATCTTACACATGATTTTGTAATCTTTCTCCGTCTTGCAAACCCGTAACTCCCTAACTTTTCCTCTTTCTTTTAAACCCATTGCGTGGTGATGATATAGGATTGTCGAGAGTATGAGCAGTCGATTAAGTCTACAATCTTCTAACCAAAAATACTCATCCGCCAAATACGTTGAGAAGTATTCGTGTCCCTTGAAGTTGAGATACTTTAAACATTTCTCCTTGTCTAAGAACACGTTCGCCTGATAGAACAACTTGCCTATGTCGTGAAATGCTACGATCATTCTTAGGTATTCCTCAACCAAATCTTCGTCTCCCTCAAATAGCTTTACCGCATACTTCCAGATTCTACTTTCCTTTAACTCATTAACAGCCTTTAAGGCTTCGTCTATGTGCTCCTTCAACGTTTGCTTTTCAATATCTGCTGATTTACCTTCGAAGAACTTATCCACCTCATCCGCTTTGCCCCTTAAGAATGCATAGACATTAATCACGCCAATCAAACCTCAATCCCAATTCGTTATCGTATTCAGCATCGACGACAAAAGCTATAACGTTGTTTCTAATGATATATCTTAGAACTTGTCGTGGTTTCAAGTATCTGTCCTTGAGCTTGTCTCTTAGATAATCGTCAACTTCTCTGTATCCAACTTCATCGTTTTCCTCAGCCATAACACCGATCACACGCTCCGCCTTACTCTCAAACGTTTCAAAAGATATGGGCACTACATACGTTCTTATGAATTTGGACAGATCTAAACGTTGTAGTTTCTCAAGGGCATCATTCGATGTTATCGGAACTATTAAGCCATCTCTAACAAAGCTCCCTTCCATCTTAAAGAAGGTTTCAACTGCCTTCAGCGATGCATCTTCTAAGTGCAGAAATATCCTCTCGAAATCTTTTATCGATCTCTTATCGACTCTAAAACAGTCTTTACTGTAAACGTAGTTAAGTAACTCCTTGAACCCCTTCTTAGATTCAGCTTCGGGTAGATGGACGTTTAGATTTACGATCGTTTTACCATTTCTTATGTCAGAATTTTCCATCAGCCAATCTAACGTTTTTTGGGTTAATACACTATCGTAAACTTTGTATCTGTTTCTTTCCGCTTTAATCTTGCCATCTTTACCTTCATACCAGATAATAATCCTGCCAACTCTTTCATCATATCTCAAAAATCTGCCTAATCTCTGAATTAGAGAGTTCGCTGGAGCTATTTCCGTAATGAATAGGTTTGATGAGATGTCCACTCCAGCTTCTATCACCTGAGTAGATACTATGACGTATTCGTCTTTATCTCTGATTTCTTGCAGTTTTTGCAGTTTCATCTCCCTATCCTTTTCGGAAAACCTCGAATGAAGCAATACGGCATTCTTATCTTTAACGAGGTTGTAGAAGTTAATCGCATCTGCGATCGTGTTGAACACCACTATAACTTTGGAAAAATTCTCATTTTCATCAATCCATTTTAATATCAGTTCGTATTTATCCTGCTCGTTGGAAACTTCTTCTAAAATGATATCGTAGCTTTTATTCGCTCTCTCTTTGCAGAAGTCTGGATCTATGTCTTGTTTAAACTCTATGAACTCAACGTCTGGGACATATTCCCGAATTTCATCTTTCAACGAATCTGGAATGGTTGCACTCATCAAAATCAGTCTTTGATCGAAATCTATGCAGATTCTCATCAGAGCAATTAAAAAGCTTAAAGACTTCGTCGAGTCCGCTAGTAGGTGAACTTCATCCAGCACTATATTTGACAGAGCAACGGAAGCCCAAGAGAAGAGGTAGTGTCCTAAACTTCCAGTTGAAGTCCCGTCCCAAGATCTAACGATCTTATCCATGTCTTCCGGCGGAATTCCGAATAAGGTCATCGACAGTGTGTCTACAGTTGTTAAGGTTATCGGTTTGATCAGATACCGTGAATCTGGGTTGTGCATGTACCTCTTTCCAAGTATATCTTCGCTTACAAGACTTTTGAACTTGTTATACTGATCTTCCAATAGGGTTCTCAGAGGAAATGCTATTATCGACTTCAGCTCTTCGTTGATAGAGTATAGAGCTACAGTAGCTGAGATTGTCGATTTTCCGTAGCCAGTCGGAGCTTCTATCACGAATACGTTTTTATCGCTCCAATTTTCTTCGAGCTTCTTGATAGCATACTCTACGAACGGTCTCTTGTTTTTTCCTCCGAACCACGTTTCAATAACCTCACTGAAATATGTTGTGAGCATGTTAGCACACCTTGAAGGCTCTTGTTATCGTATCTACTACGAACTTGGCATCGTTGATAGCCTGCATAGCCTCCTCGGCTGTGTATTCCTCTAACGGGATAAAATCCTCAGCACCGTAAAAACTGAGCTCTCTTTCTTTTCTAAGTCTTTTGGATATAGTAGCTATTTTCTTAAGGTTTTGTCTGAGTTCTTCTGGAAGTAAATGTTCGTATTTGCCCAATATCTTATCACTATCATCAACTGGGAGTTCAACACCTATTAGTCTTAAAACTGCTTTTAAAGCCAGTTCTACGACTTCTTGAGCTTCTCTAACAACATCAGGATAGTCTCCCTTTTCATATAGGACTTCGAGCACTTCTAACCTTATCTTTGCTCTTTTCAAGTAATCAATTGCGAGTCTATCCAAGTTTTACCACCCCTATCGGCTTACCCTTCCTGACAACCCAAACTTCGTGACCGTTTACATATTCTTTGTAGCTACCCCAAGATTTTATGAGTTCTTTCACTCTTTCAAGAATTGATTGTATAAAATTATCTTTATCAAAGATAATTATTTTATGTTCCACCATGTCTAGATACAGCGGATTGAAGTATCTGGCTTCATCTTTACTGAGGATAACTGGTGTTATGTCCATGTATATTCCTTCGTCGAGTAATTTCATCGCTAAGGATTCTAATGGCATTTCAATCTTTTCAACAAACTCCTGTAATCTTTTTTGTCTTGATTTTTTACACCTTTCTAAAACTATAAGTATGTCGAGATCGGAGTTTGTCTTGTTTTGTTCTTTTGCATAAGATCCAAAGATTACAATTGAAACTAAGTTGTTATCGTAATATTCTTTGATTCTTTCCATCAACTTCTTGATGTATTCTTTGTGTGTTTTTGTGAATGTCCTCATTATTATATCCTCCTGAGCATACCGTAATCACATAAAATAAAATTACCCGATTTTAGTTTGCTTCCGGGAGTAGCACATATTTCTGCATTGCTAACTTTTTGTCCAGCACCCTTATCAGACCATTCTAAACCTACAACTGGTTCAATTTCTCCAAATTTTAATTCAAGTCCATCCAACTTTACGTGAGCAATAGCAATATCTAAATTTTTGAGAATGGGTTGTTCTTTATTTAGCTCAACATCGTATTTTCCAAAAATTTTGTTATTAGTTTCTTTGGTTAGTTCCAGTAATTTTAGCTTACCTAATCCATAATTCCTTTCTCCTCCAACAAATAGTTGATTTAAGATATTATTTTTTAGATTATTTCTTCTGTAGTATCTTTCATTTTTAGCGAATATGACCTCTATGTCCTCATTTGTTTCCTTTATAATTACATCATAGACCTTTTTACCACTATTATCTTTAGCTTCTTTAGTATCCATATTTATAAACAAATATCCAATCCAGTATACATTAATAGCCTTATTCTTAATTTTAATTTTATTTTTTATAAATTCAAATTCATGCAAGCTTCCTTCTTCGGCTGTTTTTGTGCTGACATCCAATGCTGTAGAGACGAACGAACCAATGAATCTCTGTTCAAATTCCTCTTTTGAAATTTTACCAAATTTTAATCCATTATCCATATAGCTCGGTAGGAAAACACCAAATTTTGATCCATTTAAATTTACATAAAAGTCAGTTAGGTCTCCAACATTAATTTCGTTTTCTTCCTTTATGGCAGGATAAAAGTAAGTTGTTCTTATATATTCTCTAACAAAATTTCCAGCAACTTCATAATCTTTGGGACTTGGATTTTCAAATAAAGCTCTTGTGAGATTTGCAGTTATAGTCCCCCACATAGCTCTGCCTATGATGAAGTATCGTGTAGTTTTGAGAATTCCAATCTGCTTGTAGCCTATATGTATTGGAGATTCCGCTTTGAAAATTGTAAGGTAGCAGTTCCACATCATGACATTTCACCTGACTTTTGAAGAGCTTTTGCTCTATATCTTGCATAAATTAGCATTTTTTCAAGGAGTTGTCTTGCGAGGAGTGTTTTTTGAATATTGGTTGAAATGTCATCAAGTATAGCAGTCATCAAATCATTTTTATTTGTTAAATTAATATTTTTATTTTTTAATAGTTCTAAGCTTTTATTTTCTATTGTTTTAGTGTATTTTCTCTCCTTATCACCCCTACTTTTGAGCCATATAGCATAAGCAAACAATCCGTCCTCTATAAGTATACCCAATGCTTTATTAACTATTGTTTCTAATTTTTCAAAGTCTTCCTTATGTTTAAACGATTCAACTATATTAAATCCAATTTGGGCGGATATTCTATCTAAATTACTTTCCACCATTTTTATCACCTACACTAAGCACCTTCAGTCTTCCAAAACCTCTTGAACCCATTCCTCCAACGCCTAGATGTTGGAACAATGACAGTCCATCTTCTACACATGATTTTAATAACAAAAATAGATTATTATCTTTAGCATTATCATCAATAGTTATTTCATTTTCTTTCCACTTAAGCTTCAGACCTTTCAGTGCTGGGAAGTTCTTAGGATTTTGATATACTACTTCGAACCAAAACACTGTTCCTCTCGGAATTGCTTCGTACGTGAATAATGCTCCTTCTTCCACTGCTCCAGTAGTTGGATCAATTGCTACGGAAGTTCTAACTTCAAGATTTGAGTTTACAATTGTTATAAATAAGTCATCTGGAACAATAACAATCCTACTTAGTATTTCCTTCGGAATTCCACAATCTTTTAGATTCTTTTGCTCATTATTTTCATAATAAATCCAATTATCTATATTTGTTTTCTTAGTATCATTATCATCTTGATTTAAAAGCAACCAACCAAAATTGAGTTTACCTTCTGGTGGATTAATTTTGCAATTCTCAGGAACTATAAATGTGTTGGCAGTTGGTTCAGGAATTTCATTTACTTCTTTAGATTGATTATCTATCTCTTTTATTTCAGCATCTTTCAAAACCATGGGACAAGTTACCCAAACTGGGCCGATCATAGTAGCTACTGGAAAGAATAGAATTCTTGCATCAGAGAATAAAGCCATAGCTTGCATAGCCATCTTTTCTTGAGTATATCCAAAAGTTATGCATATTCTACACTTTCCACATGGTTCCTTTATGATATTTCCTTCTTTTTTGACTTTACCCTTAGCGCATTGTTCGAGTACATTTTCCCCATTCTCTTTAGCTTTTAAATACGCATAGCTTCTGCAAACACCCTCTATCGTAGTCCCTGGAATCTTTGGAATCCCCGTCGCTGGTTCTCGGATAATAGTATTATCAACTCTTCCAATTCTATACCCTCCCGTTCCGACATGGATCGGATCTAAAGCTAAGGCGAAATACCTAACATGTTTATACACTACCATCTTCTTCATCCTCCTCAAACTTTTTCTTTAAGATAGTATGCCATAAATCGACAAAATCAAAGAATAAGCCACTCATTATAGAATCCTTCAAAAATTCGAAATCTCCTTTGGAAATCTTATCTTTACCAGATTCTTCATCAACGACTTCCAACCTTAATGGAATGCTTTTTATGGCATTTTCTACAAGATTTTCAAATACTTTAGCTTTCTCTTTGTCCTTTTCGTCTTCACTACTCAAAAGCTCAGCTGGTGGCTTACGAATCTCCCACTCTTCAAGCTTTGCCATCAGCATTTCATAGAAGTTCATAATCTGCGTAGTCGTTAGTCCTAACTTTTGGATGAGTTTTCTTAACCTCTCGAAGTTGTCTATGTCCCAAAGTAGATACGGTTTTGGCTTATTGGTTGAATCTGCGAATAACCAGTGTTTTCTTTTTTCTCCAATGTCAAATCTTCGAATGTTTGAATCAAGGAATTCTAAATCGAAGTAGTATTTCTTTACAATGATTTTATCGCCTTTTTTAATCTTTAAAATGTGTTTTTGAATAATTACATCTTCATTGATTTTGAGTTCAATTATATCGTCTGATGAATCTTCTACTCTTAGATATGGGTGATAGTAGTCTGGATTTCCATCTCCGAGTATGTATGGTATTTTAACTTTGTATTTGAATGATTTTTGCTCTTCTTTAGTAGGTATTAGTTCTAAAATCATGTAATTATCTTCGCTTATAGGATCCGAAGATACCTGTAGACATATCCAACTTCCTTTTTCATTTTTATTATTTTGATCTTTTTCTTCTTGTTCCTCAGTTTTAAACCCATTAATTATTCTACTCGCAGAATCAAGAACTGCGAATATCGGCATCTTCCTCTTGAAGTATATAAGTCCAATGTGTAGGGGTAGTTTTCCGAAAACTTTTCCAAAATGCTTTATGTATTCTTCTTTTATCCTCTTCACGATCTCTAAAGATATGTTTGCTGGGATTATTGCCATAAATAACGTAGGAGACGTAGATATAATACGATAAGCTCTAACAACTCTGCAATTTTCCTTTATTTCTTCTATTACTCCTTTTCCTACTACTTTATTCCTATTGTCGGGATGTCGTAGTAGTATTTTTGCACCTTCTAAACTACTCCTATTTTTTACAAGAAAATCATTTGTATATGGTGTAATAATGTATAACTCTTTGCTCGTTTCTTCTAAACATATAACTTCCCCCACAATACTGTAATTCTCTATTTCGAGGAAATATGCCATGTTTGGAGTTAGGTCATTAATATTATCCTCTAAAATTATTTTACATTCGCTAATTATTGGAACTTTTAAGCAAATTAACTCTGAAATAGTCTCAAGAAAATCTTTGGTGTTATTCCATACACGCATTAAACGAGATGGTGAGGATGGTTTTTGCAATATCAAACTATAAAATTTGACTAGATTACCATTGGATGATTTATATAATAATTTGAAAGGTTTTAAGCTTGGTTTGTCCATATCAAATAATTCTTTTACTATTTCATTCGCTTTATCTCCCTTTATGAAAATATCCCCCTCAAGTTCTCTATTTTCGATATCTAATCTGAGAAAGACTTCCACATCGTACTCTTTTAAGTCTACATTTTGTGGATTTTTAACATCGAACTTTTTGATAAGTTCTACTATACTATCAATGATGTTTTCATCGATTCCTGATCTTAACAATATTACTTTTAGATCATTGTAATTATTTCCTAAGTTTTGATGTAACTGCTTCAACTGGTTTTTAATTCCTTTCAAAATTCCTTCTTTTCTTTCTATATTATATTGTTTTACTAAGGAAATTATCTTCTTTAATATAGTAAATATACTATTAAGCGTTATCTTTTTATCTTCATAATAGAAATACCAAAACAGATTTTCTATTTTTTCTGTTTCTTGTTTATTTGGTTTCCTGATAAACAAACTTTGCACGAATTTACCATCTAACCATTCATTCAAATCGAACTTAGCAATCAATAGACAAACGTTCTCATATCGCTTTGTTTTGGGATTCCAAGAGATTTCATCAATAAATACCGTTTGTGGAGTTTCTTCTTTCTCATCTCTTTTTCTTCCTAACTTCCTAAGTTTATCGCAAATATCACAAATCTTTTCATCATCGCCCTTGCAGTAATAACCTTTACCGCAAACGTTACAAATTAACTTATCTTTAGGCAATTGCACGGAACTTTTCCAAGATTTAACCCAAGGAAGCTTAATTAAATCATTCTGTCTTATCCATTCAATTTTGTGTGTATTTATCTCTTTTCTTATGCTTTCTATCGCCTTAATAAGTAATTTACCAATTCTAAAGTCATCATCGATCTTAAATTCTTTGGGTTCTATATGAAATATAGGTAGCAATATTCCATTTACCTTTTCATTAAATACATCAAAAATTCTCTCTTTAACATCTTCTAAGTCGTTTTCATCTATTATTGAAGGAATCAAGAAGTATATACCAAAATCATCATCGTAAATAGAGTTTCCCAAAGCGTATTCTTCTTCTACAACCCTACTAATTTCTTCTTTTATCTCTTTTAAAATCTCAATTCTACCAATAACGTCTGGAATCTTGTGAGATTGCTTTATAAAGTCAAAGTAGTTCCAACCAACTGCAAAAATTTTAAACGGCTTATTATTTATGATGTCTTTTTTGGATTTAACAACAAAGGATGGGTCTAAAACATGATAAGCTACTAACGCTTTCATAATACTTGCAGTCATGTAAGAGTGATCCCAAAGCGTAACGTCGTTTGCTGACCTTCTGGTTTCACCAAGTGCTTTAGAGAACGATTTTCTAATTTCGTTCATGCATTTCCTTCTTTTACGAATTATCTCATTAAAATCACAAGTGTTTAGCCAATCAATCAGTATTTTATAAATCTTTTTTCTTTCTTCGATTAGCGCATCCATTTCAATCAACTCATTTTCAAAGCCAAATGATGTCGATTTATAGACTCCACAAATGTTCTGCGGATCTTTTGAATATGATTTGTCTTCATCACTATCGAATGTATCCGAGGCTATGATAAATTTCAAAAATATATTGTCTTCATCATACCTACGCTTACGATAATCATATTCGAAACTCTCTGGTTTGTCCCAGCTTTCTTTTTTACTCCACATCTTCTTATGGTGTCCCAGCACAAAATCATAGAGTCTAATGGAATACCCATCTAGCTTTATTTCAATACTTTCAAGAATTTGTTTAATCTTTCTTGCATGGGTAATATTTCTATGAGCATCGTATTCAACAATAGCCGTGTGATGAATCCAATTTCCAGATTCCTCAACACATTTTGATTTTACAAATTCTTCGCTCAACTTCCCCACATCATGAATTAACGTTCCAATCTCTGCCAGCAATATTGCATCTCGATGCTCTATTAACTTTTTCAGCTTATCACTACTCATTGCCACCACTCTCCTTCTTAAGCCAATTCTTAACTTCTTTAACAAACAAATCAGCCTTATTGATCAAATCTTCAGCCTCATCTTTCGTAGGCATAATAAAAACGTCGTAATCTCCTATCTGTCTTTTTCTAAAGGCATCTATCAGATATGAGGCTAATTCCTTCGAAAATTCTCCAGATTTAACGAACTTTTCGCAGAAAAGTGAGATAGTAGATGAATGTTTCTTTGATGATATTCCCTTTGCCAGTAACATAGCTTTAGCACAATAGAACATAGCATAATAAGCTCTTGAAACAGCAAAATCATAATCACCCCTATCAAGTAATAGTTTCGCAACTTCTAAGCTCCTTTCAGCTTTTTTTATTAGCTTTGATATCTCATTCTGGTTACTGCTCATATTTTTACACCTACCTTTTTGACCTCACTAACGAATGATGATCCTAGATCAAAGATATCCTTAGGATAAGTTATAGCCGATATTATAATATTATATTTAATAAGAAATTTCAAACACAACTTTGAAATTTTATTCTCTTCATCGATTGTAGGTCTTTCCTTTACGATTATCAGGACATCTACATCAGATTCTTCAGTATAATCACCTCTTGAATAGGATCCAAATAGAATAACATCTACCAACTTATCACCTAAGATTTCAGCTAGTTCTCGTTTAAATTCTCTAAGTATTCTAATGACATCATTATTAATCATTAACTACCACTCTCCTTTAACTTTTCAAAGATTTTCTGAATAGGGCTTTCATATTCCTTTAATTTATCACCACATAGCACCTTTACATCGATAACCTCAGCTGTTCCAAAACCACTTGTTTTCTTAGCCGAAAATCCTACTTCGTAAAACATCTTATGTATAGCTTTAGCTAAAAATTCTAAATCCTTCTGAACTTCCGTTTTTTCGCTTTCTTGAGCGTTAGAGTTAATTTTAAATTCGTTAAAGCAACCTTTAGCCACTAAATCAAATGGATAATATAATAGCCTAAAAACACCTTCAGTTCTCTTTCCTTTAGATTCCTCTGGAACAATTTCAAAGTAAATTGGCCCTCTGACTGGTGTTTTAGACTCTCTGCTAAGTGGTGTTATAACTTCAAGAGATATACAATCAAAGAATGTTGGATAGAAAAATAGTCTACCCTGTCTGAAATGAGTTCCTTCTCCTTTTTCGTGTCCAAAAATTCTTTTTATTATTGCTCTTTTTTCATTTTCATTAGACCATTCTATAAGTTCTTTTGATATGAATCTTAGAACTCCTTTCCAAGTACTAGCCCTAATCATTGGAACCTTAAACACTTTATCTTTGACGATTGGATTATCAATGATATAAAAATCATCGTCATCTTTGCTGAGATAAGGTTTTATAAGTCTGAATTTAATTTCAATTAAAAGAGAATAACCTGGAAGATCATTGTTTTCGGGATTCAAACCACTGGTAATATGTAGCATCTTTAAAAACTCTTTAGAAATTCCTAATTTTTCTAGCTCCTCCTTCGCATTTATTAAAGGTATGAAATACTTATATGCTAGTCGAACGTCTTCAGAAAATTGCTTGAACGGTTTTTCTCTTATATAAGATTTTGAAATGAAGAAACATCTATGTAGTGAAAGTTCTTTGATCTTAAAATACCAAAAACTAGATTTCAATTCCTCTCGTAGAACTTTTTTGTCAACAACTTTTTTCCTAATTTCGTTTTCTCTTTTATTTCCCTTTAACTGAGATAATGAAGAAGTAATACTCGGAACAACTTTACCCTTATTTTTATCAATTTGCCATTTATGGATATAGGAATAAATGTCAAATACTCTATCTATTCTCATTTTCACCACCACGTAATATCTTACTGAAAGCTTCTTTGGTTTCTTCTCGATTTAGCTTCCCAAAATCGATAAAGTTCCATCCATCGTTTGGGTACTCTACTATCACTTGTTTATCTTCTGCTTTTTGAAGAAAACAGAAACTACCTAAACAAGCTTGCCAGAATTGCTGATCATTAAAAATCTGCTTAAGATAATCTATAATATCGCTTCTTTTTATTTTTATATTGTTTATATTCAGTCTTTGTCTTATATCCTTTGGAATCCATCCATAAACCCTAAATTCCCAACTTTTACCATTCCCGTAGATATGAGAAACATTTATAGCAGAAAATCTACCAAGTTCTCCCATGATGAAATGTCGCAATTCCTTTAGAGCATCTGTGCTTAATTGCTGAATCCAGCTTGAACAGGTATTAGGATTGTTGTTAATGTAGTCTTCTCTAAACCTTTTTCTCAATTCTTTCCTAACCAAAGCACTCGTTGGAATAAAACCATAATAATCCATTAATCTCTCCAAAAATTTCTTTCCATCACTTATTATTTCTTCGGTTCTATTACATTTGTATATTGAGTTTGGAGTTCGAAGAATATTTTCTTTAATTTTTTCGATAATTTTATCTATACATTCCTCGTTAATTTTAAACCTTGCAAAAAACATTTCATCTATTCTTGGCGCGTTTTTAGCATCTTTTCCAAGTTTCTCTTTCTTTTCTAAATATTTAAAAAACCTTTTAATATCTTCATTGCTGGCTTTTAAGGAATTACCACTTTCATCTTCAAATCTAACGGCACCATAACCAATTGCTGTTTTTCCGCCTATCATTCCCCAATTTGAGATGAATGTAAATAATACATTGAAAATGTGTTTTACTAGATCATTTTCTTGGTTAGGATTTTCAGAATCTTTATCTTTTAGTTCAAATGGTAAAATTTGTTCTAACATGTTTAATACGCTATTACAGCTTATTAATCCACTTGGATAATACCAATTCCTACTACTACCCCCAATTACTAAGCTATCTTCATATATTTGACGAAAACTTTGTTTAATTTCGAATTTGAATCTCTTAGCCCAACCTGTCGTTCCGAATAGTTCACAAACTGCACAAATATCATTTGTATTATATCTATATTCGCATTTCTCACTGGAAGTAGGATCACAAGCGTAACCGCCGAATCCTCTAACAAGTGCTTCAAACCACCATCTTAAAGAGCCGATTATAGAAGTTTCTCTTAATCTTGTGCATTGTCTGTTGACATCTCCAGACCATATTGGAGTTAGTGTTCTGATTCTGATTTGCATTAATAGCACCTCATATGTATGCTAAATTTTTCACAATTTCAATATAATCTTTACTCCTACTTTTCTCCCTCCTATCAGAGCTATTAGCAAGTTTGGAATAACAATTCCACAGTTCTCTTACAAAGCCGAACCATCCTTGAGCATCTCCAAGAAGGACAAACCTATAAAGCTCTTGAACAGCTCTTAAAACGTTATCCGCCTCGCTGAATTTGTTCTTAGCATTTAAACTTGCAAGAGCCTTGAATATCGTTTTATCTGGTGCTAAAGTTTCTGATAGCTTTCTACAAAACTCTCGTGGATCTCTAAAGTATTTCTCAATAACTTGATAGAAGCTGGGATTTCTAAAGATGGTTATTGGTATCTGCTCGTAGATCTTATACGTTTGCCCTTCTGGAGCGATCTTAAACAGCACCAACGAAATCTTATCGAGCTGTTCTCGATCCATCAGCTCTTGCAGTTCTACGCTTAGAAGGATTTCGAGTAGTAGAAGTTCGTTTGACGTGGATTTCCCAAGAATCGTCGCCAGCTTTTCCACCACCGCATCCTTAATCAAGAAGTATTTCCTTATCACATTGCTGGATTCGCTCAACAACTTCAGAATTTCATCTGGCGAGAAGAACAGGAAGTAATAGTATGCCTGTTGCTGTTGTCTGAAAGTCGTAACGAACGACGAGTAAATTCCCAAAAGAAACAGTAGCGCCACATCCTTCGATATGTAAAGAGTCAGCTGACTTGACACAAACTCCGTTTCCAGAGAAGTATATCCGGTATACCTATCGACTTTTAGTATCTGAGGAGCGGTGATCTCTTTCCTACCGATTACGACCTCACCCTTTTTCAATATCAACGAAAAGTCCTTAATTCTGATATCATTTAAACCCTTACATTCTAAAAGTTCTTTTATAAAATCAACTGAAAGTAAATTTGTATAATTTTCCTTATTCTTAACTCTCTCGTAGATAACCTCGTTAGAAAATCTATCGTCTAACAGCTGGAGTAGTTGTTCTGGAAAACCGATTCTAAGGTTTTCCTTCCCTCTAATCCTCTTAATCATACTGATGTCGTTTCCAGAGAGTGTTAGTTTCTTATCCTTTGGAATCCTATCAAGAGCCTCGTTAAACGCTTTGGAGAACGATTTATCATGACTCAAATACTGTAACAAACCCTCGTAGATGACTTCACTTAAGAACGTTGAATCAACTGGTAGGCTTATCACAACCATCCTACTACCACCTCATCTTCAAACTTATAGGCTATGGCGTTGTCGATGAGTTCAACACGACACATCGGCTGTCTTAAGGTTTGTAAAATTGGAATCCTAAACGGTAGTATCTTTCTTCCAGCCGTATAATTCGTCACTGGATTTTCTTTCTCATCGTATCTTTTAATATCAAACGGGTTCACGTAGACCTCATACTCCCAGTTTCCTCTGCTATCAACGACCGTAATCGATTTAGTAACGGGAAAACTGTAGTTTGTTACTGCATTTCTATCTTTGACATCTAATTCATCAGCCCTTAAAACATCGCTAACAGAAACCCTACTCTCCTTTGAACCCAATCTATGAATCTTCCAGAGGTGTTCTTCGCTCAGCGATAGTTCATCACAATTAAATTTGATTTTATTACTCTTAAAGACTAAAAACCATCTTATAGCTGGAGCATCGTCATCTAAGCTCGATAGAATGGTTTTACCTCTTGCTGGTGAATCGAAAGATTTTGTTAAATCCTTCGGATTTGGATAAAGTGTGCCAGAAGTAATTTTTACAGTTATAATTCTATTTAAGTCTTCATACTTGATGGGAACACAGTTAATCGGTCTAACTCCGATGGCAAGTAAGTTTTCGCTAAGCTTTGGGATTATCTTCTTACCCTCTTTTTCACCAATTCCTTCAGTTTTTGCTATGACCTCAGCCAAAGCTCCCAAGAAAGTTGTCGGTGGTGGGTAGTAAAATGAGGGAGATGTCTTTGAAAGTCCTACTATCCTTGCCTGAAATCCCCAGACAAATTCTGTATCGACTATAAAGCCGATCATAATCTACTCTTGGCCTCTTCAATAGCATTTACGACGACTTCTTCAAACTCTCCATCTCTCGGATAGACAAACAGCTTTGTGTTGTAGTTTACCTTTTGCATTTTCTTTTCAGCCTTTTCGATGTAGTTTTCTGCAAATGGACTTGGAATTGTCCAAACGTCATCGCTAATAGCTACAACCAACGACTCCCACTCAACCATTGGCAAAAACCTCGTCTTCTTTGCACCAAACATGAACTCTATTAAGAACATCTGTATAGCATCTAACGTTACCTCAATTCTATTCTTTCTATCGTTCACGACATCCTGCCCAGCTTTATCGTAAACAAAAGTAGCTCTACCTATGTATCTCGTATCTAAGTCGAAGCTAAACGTATAAACTGCTGAAGACAGTTCAACGTAGTATATCATCTGTCCCTGTCCTCCTTCAACAAATGGTGTCCCAAGCGCATACCTCGAATGCAACTGTGGCTCAATTACCACATTCTCCAAAGCCTCTTTCGTCGGGATCATGTATCCTGTATAAAAGTTCGACGTTCTCTTCACGTTTCCCCCAGCTTTTGGAGCATACAGGAATCCACCAACATCCTCGACTAAGCAATTACCAACTACGGTCCTTTCAAATTCAAACTCATCCTTTGGTGGGTCTTGTCCAAATGATTCCTTGAACACGCTCTCATTCGTGCTCTTTAGGAATATTCCCTTTTCACAGAGCTTACAAACTGGTAAACCATTCTTCTTAGCTTCCTCAGCCAAAACGACTTGAAATCCATGAGCTATTGATTCACCGCTTATAGCCGGTACGAAATACGTTGTATACGACTCTGGCAAAATTACCGGAACCCTTCTATGTTTTACGTAGTTTCCAACGCTTTCAGTCATGTTTAGTGCTTCCACGTTTACCAAAACCCTACCCCTTATTGAAACGAACATACTTAGCCCTCCTTAACAAGTGTAGCAGAAATGGAAAGTGCCTTAGCGGAGATAAGGGCTGTTATCTCTCTCAATCTCTTCTTATCTCTTGGATCAAGCTTAGCCAAATCTTGAATGCCTCTCTCAACTTTATCAAAATCTATCTTATCAGCTTTTGCTTTAGCCTTTGAATTGTCCCATCTTTGACTGTTGATCAAAGAGTGAAGATCTCTCAACGCCTCTCTTATGTAGTAAATGGCTAAGTCCTTCGATGGAGCATAACCCAGCTTATCAACATAGGTGTAGTTGCCTTTCTCAGCTATCAGAACAGCCAAGACTTCAGCTATATCTTTTGCAAATTCCATGATATCAATTATGCAAGAATCATATAAAAGCTTTTTCATCACATCTTAAATTGAAAATAAATAAATACTTGCATTATCTAATGTAAGATGCATGAAAACAGCACTGATCATAACCTTAGGCTTCGACGAGAAGTTCTGCTATAGGGCGATACTCAGGCATGGAATTAAAGAAGGAGATAAAATAGTCCTGATAACTGCCGGACTTGTCGAGAAAGTTAGAAAGGCTTACGAGTGGATCAAAGCTTTCGTAGAGAGATCTTACGATGTCGAAGTTAGACTCGTCCAGATAGATGTGAAGAACTTTACAAGAGCTGTAAAAGATGTAATGTCCTTGCTCGACGAATTCAAGGATTACAACCTGATAGTCAACTTGAGCGGTGGTATGAGGGCTTTAGCTGTTATAGTGCTATTTGCACTCCTGATGAGACCCATGAGGAACGTAAGGTTGGAGATAGAACTCGAAGACTTCTCAGGCTTGATAGAGATCCCGCAGAATATACTGCGAATACACGAAATCAGACAAAATCTAACCGATGAGAAGATTGAAATACTCAAGCTGATAGCTCAAGGGCTGAAGGACGTTAAATCACTCTCGAAAACCTTGGGAAAAGATGTGAGCACAATAAGAAGACACATTTCAAGTCTGGAGGAGTTAGGATTGATAAAAGTTGAGAAGAGAAAACCGCTTGAGGTAAAAACGACAGAGTTGGCGAATTTGATCTTAGGGTAAAGATTTAAAATTTTTCGATATAACTGCTAAAAAATGAAGATTGCCAGAGTTTACACGTTCGAACTCGAATTTTTAAAGCCCGCAAAGCTTCCAAATTGGAAAGGTAATTTGATTAGAGGGGCTTTGGGATACCATCTCAAAAAGCTTTACTGTATAATAGACGATTCGAGGGATTGCCACGCATGTCCGATTCTCTTCAAATGTCCATACGGTTATCTCTTCAGAGCTACGACTAAAGGTATAGTTTTAAGAAAGATAAAGCACTACACCAAACCTTACGTCATAAAACCTCCTCTCGAGCCTAAAACCGAATACAGAGCGGGAGATACTCTAAGATTCTCCATCGTTCTTTACGGCGATGCGATGGCCTATGAGGATCATGTCTTCAATGCCGTTAATTCGATGTGCAGATCTGGACTTGGATCTCGCGATTGTAGGGGGTCACTCAAAATTAAGAGGATAACCGTCGAAAATCCTTTTAGAAACGAGAAGGGTATACTGTTCGAAGACGGCGAATTCTTCAATCCAAAGATTTACGTGAAAAATGGAGATTTCAGAGTTAATGTGGGTAGGATCTTCAAAATTCGATTTCTGACGCCATTCAGATTGATCAGAGATGGCGCGCTGATAAGCGAACCAAATTTTAGAGATCTGGTCACGTTTATGCTTAGAAAGTATTCCTCGATACGCTACCAGTATCTTAGAACGGATATCGACGTAGATGTGGAAGATGCTCTAAAGGCGGCGGAGAGAATAGTCACTGCATCCTCAAACCTGAACAGAAGGACTTTCATATACAAAGGTAACGAAGAAACATTCATCCACGGCGAAATTACATACTCCGGCAAGTTAAAGGCTTCGTTAAGGAAGGTATTGGCATTCTGCCAACTCTCACACATCGGAAAGAGATCGAGCTACGGACACGGATGGTATTCCATCGAATAGAAAAGGACAATTACCCAACGACAGATCAAATTTTGAATGAACAGCTTTGACGGAAGTCTAATTGAAAACATCGGAAGGTTCAAAGACTTCCTCAGGAGCTACAACGAGGAAATTGAAAGAAAAAAGAGAAGTGTCGAGCACCGAATTCTAAGTTCTTTGAGAATCGATCGGATCGAAATCGGCAACAGGTGGCATCTCAAAGTTTTGAATGGTAAAAGGGTCGTTGGAGTGGATGGGAGTCAGATTGCCCCGCTTAGAGAGCTTGGAATTCCCATCGGCGTCATTCAGGTTGCGAAGATATGGGTGATACACGGGAAGGGAGAATACGGCAAAAACTATAGAACCACGTTCATAAGACTCGAAGAGAACTTAGATCTGAGAAGATTTCAGCTTGAGCTCGAGATGCTTAAGGAAGAAATGGATGGCAAAAGCTGGTTGTTCTTTGATGGGAGTCTGATGCCCTATTCTGTGGATCCCTCGATAAGGGACAAATACGAAGAGAAAATCTCAGAGGTTCTGAAGCTCAGCGAAGAAACCGAAACTCCGCTGATCGGTTACATAGATAAGAGCTTTTCCAAGGACATCGCAAGAAAGTTCGGATTGGACATCTATGACTCCTTCCTGCTTTCAGATGTCATGGATATGTTCTCATACACCCTGCCCTTCGGCGAAGACGTCTGCTACGCTTATCTTATGGTAAACCCATCTATGCCCGTTAGAGTAGAATATCCGAATTGGATGAAGGATATGCACGAGGAGATAGTGAAAATTGTTTTTGCCGAATGCCTTCTCGGCAAGACGAGAGGGTATCCCTACATACTCGAAAGGGCTCATCACTATTCGTGTATAGATGCAAAAGCAAGGGCGAGTTTCATGAAATCCGTTAGGAGTCACGGAATTTCGTTCAAGTGGATTAGTAAGATCAGATGAAAAATGGCACGATCCTCCACCTGACTTTTCGCATGTATTCCGCGTATTCGGGATACTTTTCCATCAGCTTCTCCTCTTCAAGCATTGCGAGCGAACATCTTAGAAACAGCCAAAGCGGAGTTAGCGCTAATGCGTAAAGTGCTTTGAGCATCAAGCTCCAACCCAAAGCCCATAAGATGTCTCCCAGATACATTGGATGTCTGACGATTCCGTATATGCCGGAGGTCTGAAGCTTCCAGCCCTCCCTCTTCGCCTTCATCAGCTGAATAAATGCGGCCATCATTATCGTCAATCCCAAGACAAATACGGCTAAGCCTATGAGTCTCGCGAACGCAAAGTCGATTTTCGGCTGGGGGAGGAGAGGAACGATGAATCTGGGAACTTCGAACAAGATTATCGCCGATACTCCCGCCAACGCATAGACGATCCTCCTCTTTCTCCTCCTCGATATGAAAACTGTCACTTCCAAGAACATCGTGGCAGTTGCAATCAAAGCCCAGAAGAAGACATCTTGCAGGGGATCCATAGAACAAAATCGTGCAAACGGTAGCTTAACCTTTCGGCTCGTCCTCGTCGTATATGAATATGTCCTCTATCCTGACTCCGAAAAATCGGGCGATCTTGAACGCGAGCCTTAAAGATGGATCGTATTTGCCCTTTTCAATTGCTATTATCGTTTGCCTTGAAACACCCAAAGCTTTTGCGAGCTCCTCTTGAGTGAGATTATGCATCGCCCTATAAACCTTAAGTCTGTTCTTCATAACCCTCCCATCTTTTGAGCATAGTAGCGATGGAAGGCCAAATAAACGATCAGCATAACACAGACGGTGTAGAGAAGGATGTCCGCATTGGAGTATCCCAAGAACTTTAGAGCGAAGCCCAACGTAGCAAGCAGAATCGTGACGGTTCTGAGAGTTCTGTCCGAAGCCTTGCTCGCTATCAGCTCGGCTCTTTCATCTTCGAGCACTACTTCCTCCCTTTCCGCTCTGCTTCTAATCGATCGAACCGCTATCAGCCCCAAGATCACCGCGACGATCGGAACGGCATAGTTTCCCAATACTATCGATAGTCCGACCGCGATACCCACGAAGCTTCCGATGAGAGTCTGCAGGATCCTAACTCTACGCTCATCCATGTTAAATATTCTTTACAAAATGTTATATATGCTTTACCACAATGCCTCAAAACTTAATTAACCCAATTGTTAACGATCGATTGTGAGAATTGGGGTTTTCATATGCCACTGCGGGCTCAACATCGCCGGAGTCATAGACGTCGAAGCCCTCGCAGAATACGCTAAAAGTTTGCCAGACGTAGCGTATTCAACGGCAATCAAATACGCGTGCTCCGACTCTGGACTGAAAGAGATAGCAAACGCGATTAGAGAGCACGAACTCGACAGAGTGGTCATCGTTGCATGTTCTCCCAAACTCCACGAGCACACGTTTCGCAACTTGCTCGAAGATGCCGGGCTCAATCCCTTTATGCTCGTCTTCGCAAACATAAGAGAGCAGTGTTCTTGGGTTCACAGTGGAGTTGAAGCTAATCTGAAAGCGAGGGATCTCGTAAGAATGGCGGTTGCGAGGGCGAGGCATCTCAAACCCCTCAGCAAGGTCAAAATTCCCGTAAAAAGATCTGTTCTCGTTATAGGAGGTGGTGTTGCCGGTATCACGGCATCGCTACTGCTGGCAAACTTCACGAAGGTCTATCTGGTCGAGAAGTCTCCCACCATAGGTGGGCACATGGCCCTACTCAACGAAGTCTTTCCTACTAACGACTGCTCGATCTGCATCTTAGCCCCCAAGATGAGCGAGGTCTGGAAGCATCCAAACATCGACGTTATAACAAACGCGGAGGTTAAGGAGGTCAAGGGGTTCGTTGGAAACTTCAGGGTTAAGATAGTCAAGCATCCGAGGTTCGTCGATGAGGAAAAGTGCAAGGGATGCATAGAGTTCTGCAGCAAGGCTTGTCCGATCTGGATTCCGAATGAGATGAGGAAGGCGATCTACCTTCCGATTCCCCAAGCGATTCCGATGTGTGCCGTGATCGATACGAATCACTGCATCGGTTGCATGCTATGCGTTTCATCCTGCCCGGAGAATGCGATAAACTTCGAGCAGGAAGATGAAGAGATAGAGGTGGATGTCGGAGCGATAATCGTCGCGACAGGATACAATCTGAAGGTCAAGAACTCGAAGAACGTGATAACGCTCATGCAGTTGGAGAGACTTCTTTCAGCAAGTGGCCCGACCAAAGGAAAGCTCTTAATAGATGGAAAAACTCCAAAGAAGATCGCTTTCGTTCTCTGCGCCGGAAGCAGGGATGAGAAAGGTAAACCTTACTGCAGTAAGGTCTGTTGCCTCGCAACGCTGAAGAACGCCTTCACGATAAAGAGGAGGTATCCCGATGCGGAGATCTGGATATTCTACATCGACATGCGTGCTTATCACGAAGAACTTTACAAGAGGGTTCAGAGGATGGGCGTCAAGTTCGTCAGGGGAAAGCCGAGGGTGCGTGAGAGGAACGGAAAGGCGGTTTTGACGTTCGAAGATACGTTGAGTGGATGTGTTAGGGAAGAGGAATTCGATCTTGCGGTTTTAGCCACTCCTATGGAAGGTAATTCGGAGCTTGCAGATGTTTTGGGGGTAGCGGTAGATGAGAACGGATTTTTAATGCCATCCCATCCGAAGCTGAAACCCGTAGAGACTAACGTGAGGGGGATATTTTTGGCCGGAGCCGCAGGCTCCCCGATGGATATAAGGGAGAGCGTTGAATCCGCTGGATTAGCTTCCGCAAAGGCTTTGGAAATAGTAATGGCAGAGGACATCGAATCAGATCCCTTCTACTCTTTCGTATGTGAGGAAAAATGCATAGGATGCAGAATATGCGTTCGATCTTGCGATTTTAAAGCTATAAGGATCAATGAACATAAGAGGGCTGAGATAAACCCTTCAGCCTGCTTGGGTTGCGGAGTATGCGTTGCTTCATGCCCAAACGATGCGATAGACATGAATTATTTCAGCAACTCCGCGATTTTGGCGGAAATAGATGCACTGGCTGAGGAGAAGAACGCAGATCCACTCATTCTAATGTTCGCTTGTCAGTTCTGCGCCTACTCCGCTTTAGATTTAGCTGGAGTCTTGAAAGTCCAATATCCGGCCAACGTGAGAACGATAATGGTTCCGTGCAGTGGTAGGGTTAAGCCGGAATGGATAGTTCACGCTCTAAAGAAGGGGATCGATGGTGTTATCGTTGCGGGCTGCAGACTTGGAGAATGCCACTTCGGAAGTGGGAACTTCAAAGCAAAGTCAAGGGTTGAAGCTCTAAAGGATTTGCTTGGCGACGATGCTTGGAGGGTTAAGGCCGTTTGGAGATCCGCCGGAGAGGTTGAGATAACCGAAGATATTAGAGAATTCGTAGAGGAGGTCAGGAGATGGAAAGAACGGTCGAAGTGAGCGGAGAGGAGTTCATATTCCAGCAGAAGACCGAAGTCGAAGTTCGAAAACTTATTTACAATTACAAGAAGTGTGTAGGATGCGGGATCTGCGTTTACGCCTGTCCCGTCAATGCGATAGAACTGCATTCAGTTCACGACATAGCTTTAGGCTTGGACATGCCCCCGATCATGATAGATCACACGAAATGCGTCTTCTGTGGGATATGCTTCTCCTTCTGCCCTCTGAATGCGTTTAGGTTTATCATCGACGAATTCGAATTCAAAAAGGATCTAACTCCAGCCTATCTGAAAGGAGAGGTCAAGAAGCTTGAAAACTGCGTGAACTGTGCAATCTGCTATAGAATCTGCCCAACGAATGCTATAGAGAGAAAGATCAAACTGAGGAGGGAGGATATCCCAATCAAAAATGAAGGAATCGAGGGTTCGATCAGGATAGATGAGGAGAGATGCAAGCTCTGTGGGATATGCGTTGAATTCTGCTCAGCCTTTAAAGCGATCGAAGGGGAAGGACTGAAGCCGTTCGAAAAAATACTCGTAGAAGAATCTCAATGTGATTACTGCAAGCTCTGCGAAGAGATTTGCCCAAACAAAGCGATAGATGTTGAGGGAAGGAGAATAGTTGAGGGAGAACTGCCCGAAATAGCTGAGATCGTCATAGATGATGACAAATGCATATTCTGCAAGAGGTGTGTTAAAGCCTGCCCTTACGAAGGCGTTGAAGTTAAGAAACCTATCGAAGGCAAAGTCATGCTCTACGAGAGGTTGCTCGATGATAGGTGCGATCTCATCGGATGTAAAGCCTGCATTCTTATCTGTCCTACGAAGGCTTGGAGCATCGAGGGCGGTAAGCTCGCAATAGATGAGGACACCTGCATATTCTGTGGAGCATGCGAAAACGCCTGCCATCAGAACCTCATAGTGGTTAAAAGGAGCAGGATTGATGTAAAGAGAAACGGGACCCCATGGACCGAAGGCTGGATGAAGGCCGTCGAAAGGATACTCAAAGAGAAGACGGCAGAAGTTGCAGAGGAGGTTGAAGAGGTGAAGGTTGAAACTAAAATCGAAATTAAGCCAGCAGAAAAACCGAAGATCGATGAGAAACTGCTAAGAAAGCTCGAAGAGATTGAAGAAAAGCTGAAGAGTCCGAAGTTTAGGAGGTCGATTGAGTTCTCGCCTTAAGCCTCTTCTCCACAACTATACAGCCGGGATCGGGCTTCATGTAGTCTTTGAAGTATGCGTAAGCTCTCGCTCTACAACCTCCACAGACGTATCTGTATCTGCACTCTCCGCAGATCTCAATCGCATCCTTGTTCCTCAGATCGTTCAGCACGTCGTTCTCCTTCCAGAACCGTAGGAAATCTTCCCCACTCTCGAAGTCCTTTATGTTCGCGAGTGTCAGCGGGAAGAAGACACATGGCTCGATGTTGCCATTAGCCCTCATAGCCAAGTAGAATCTCCCGCAACCGCAGCCACCTATGAAGTCCGCCAAAACCTTAAGCTTTCCCTCCAAGTTTGAGTTGTAAAAGTGCGTCGGAACTATCGAGCTCTCCTCCTGCATCGCAATCCTTGCGTAGTATGGGGCAGTGGACATGAAGTTGATACCGGTGGCTTTCAACCTTCTCCAGAGCTCCTTCAAAAGCTCCTCCCTCTCCTTAGCGCTCAGATCCATCTCGAAGTCTCCTCTACCAACTGGGATGAAGTTGTAGAGCATGAACCACTGAACTCCAAGTTCCTCAGCTAAATCCATCACCTTCGGCACATCGTGGTAGTTGAGCCTCGTTGCGGTTGTGGAGATGCACGTGATGAGTCCTTCCTCCACGCAGTTCCTTATACCCTCGATCACCTTCTCGTAAATCCCCTCTATCCCTCTAAACTTCTCATGCGTCTCCTTCGTTCCGTCCAAGCTTATCTGAACGAACCAAACCCCGCACTCCTTCAGCTTTCTCACGACATCCTTGCTAAGCAGTGTTCCGTTCGTCGCTACGGAAACGAACATTCCGTAGTCCTTCGCTGTCCTCGCAAGATCGAAGAAGTCCTTCCTCAGCAATGGCTCTCCTCCGCTGAACGCTATCGCGGTAACTCCAGCATCTGCCAAAATTCTCAGAGCTTTCATTGCCTCCTCCTCGTTCAGCTCGTCCTTCCAAGGCTTTCCTGCAGTGGAGTAGCAGTGCTTGCATCTCAGATTGCATCTATACGTCACATCCCAAACGATTAGAAACGGTGCTCCCGGAACGAACGGCTTCCTCACCCCGAACTCCACCAACCCTCTCAAAACGCTTATGAATCCCCTCCTCCAATACGCATCCTTCAACCTTTCCTTCAGAAGATCCTCTCTTTCTCCTCCGAAAACTTTTAAGCCCGCTTCGATGAGCTTCTTAAGCGCTTTGAACTCCAAATCTCTCAGCTCTTCACCGTAAGCGTAAGCTCTTAGATACCTGTCGAGCTTTACGATACCGTTCTTATCTCTCTTCAAGCCGTGCTTTATCGCCCTCTTCGTGATGGGATTTGATAGTATCAGACTGAAGAACTCGATCATCGCGTCCATGATCATCACCACCTAAGGTTTTTATAGCTCGTTCAACCCATGAAAATTAGATTTCATAAGTTATAAATGTTTGGATCATAGGTGGTGGGGCATGGTGCTCGATAGGGTAAACTCGTTGCTAAAACAATTACAGTTCAATAAGTCGGAGATTGATATATACAAGCTCCTGCTGAAGAAGGGAGAAATGACGGTAAGAGAGATAGCTGAAGAGCTACAGCTATCCACTAGAATAGTTAGAGAAAGGCTGAAGAGGTTGGTAAAAGATGGGATAGTTGGAAGGAAGCTGATAGAAAAGGGTTGGATTGGATACGTCTACTATGCTGAGGATCCAGATAAGGTTGCTCAGGCGATAAAGAGGAAGCTGATCGAGATGGCCAGAATGATCGATAGATGCAGTAAGTAGGGGGCGCCAAAAACAGATAACAGTGGTGACGGCGGGGACCGCTACAACCAATGCCTACAGGCGCCCCTCGTGATAATGAGATTCAATTATAGATAAATGTTACGGTGACGATCGTCGAATCTTGGTAATCCAGTATCCGCAGATTTTATCTCCCAAACTTTCCTGCGGATCCAATTCCCAAAAGCTTAACCGGTCGTGACTTCACATTGTGTATGATTTAAATAATTTCATCAACAGTGCTGCATCACCACCAGGTGAGTGTAAACATCGTTTGGGTATATGATCGCGCTGATGAACCCTCATTCAAACGATCGGAAAGGGGACTATTCGGCAACCAGAAAACCCACAATCCCATTTAGGTTAACCTAATTGCAAACTTTCGGAACTACTGTAAAAGGACTTTCAGCCCGTAAATATTGTGATGTTACAGTTTACCCCTATACAAGGGCGTTGCTGGACAGCCTAAGCACTTATTTTTCTCGTATCTTACGCAGGATTGGCAATCCACACCGCACGGCGGTTTTTCGAACACCTTTTTCGCGGTAACCTTCAAATCGATAAAGGGATCGTAGTGGATTTCGATTATCGGATAAAACTCGAATCTCTTTACTCCTTTTTGTGCTCTTAAAGAACAGCTTTCCAGACTTATGCTTTCGAGGGTGTGGTAATCCTCTGCCCAAACTAAGGCAAAGAGATTGTATGCGCCAGTAGTGACGAAAAATTTGATTATGCGGGGACAGGTTTCAAGTTTTTTAATAAGTTCCCTCAAAGCGGAACCGCTTTCGAGCTCCATAATAATTAATGCAAGCTTCAAATCCAATTTATCAGCGTTCACGAGAGCTTTAATCTTTATAACTCCTTCTTTTACGAGTTTATCTATTCTTTTCTTCGCACCCATGCTCGAAAGTCCGATCTCCTTCGATATATCCACAATCGGAGTTCTACCGTCCTCTTGAAGCTTTGCTATTATCGTTCTATCCTTATCGTCAATCATGATTTAGCATAGAATGTAAACTTATAAACTTGTTTCGATTTAAAATTTAATAGTTTAGATTATAAACCGAAAAAGGTTTATTTCGTTTACAATCCAAAGATTTCATCCCGACTGGTGGTCACAATGGCGGTGATAAAAGTCGAGAATATCGAGAAGTCTTTCAACGGTAAAAGAGTTTTGAAAGGAATATCGTTCAAAGTCAGGAAGGGAGAGATATTCGGTTATCTCGGTCCGAACGGAGCGGGAAAAACGACAACCGTAAGAATTCTTACGGGATTGATAAGACCAGACAAAGGAAAGGCGTTCGTTTGCGGTTACGATGTTGCAAAGGAACCCATTAAAGCGAGAGAGAAGGTTGGCGTTTTACCAGAAGTTTCGAACGTTTATCCCGACCTAACCGCTTGGCAAAATCTAATGCTTGCATCCCAGCTCTACGGACTCGATAAGAAAACTGCGGAAAGGAGGGGTGAAAAACTCTTAAAGGAGTTTGGTATTTACGATGTTAGAAACTCGAAGGTTAAGGCGTTCTCGAAGGGAATGAAGCAGAGGTTGATGTTCTGCATGGCTTTGATATGCAATCCGGACGTAATATTTTTGGACGAACCTACATCCGGCTTGGACGTGGCAAGTGCGAGAATGCTCAGGAGAAAGGTGTTAGAACTCAGAGATGAGGGGGTTACGGTATTTCTAACATCTCACAACATGGATGAAGTGGATCTGCTCTGCGATAGGGTTGCAATAATCAAAGATGGAAAGATTATCGCTGAGGATACACCAGACGGAATAAAGGAACTCGTAGGAGGGAGCGTTGCGGTTGAGGTTAGGTTCGACAGGGAGGTTGACTTCAAGGGTGAAAAGGTTGGAGATAGATACGTCGTTTACACGACCGATCCTAACGAAACTATATGTAAAATAGTAGAGTTTGCCAAGAGTAGGGGAGTTCGAATAGTTTCGATAAACACGAGGTCACCTTCACTTGAAGATGCATTCCTTAAGATTTTGGGGGAGGTAGCATGAGGGCTTTAGCTATAGCCAAAAAGGATATTTTAATATACTACTCGAAAGGACCGGTCGTCATCTTCGGGATTTTACTGCCGATATTCCTATTCTTAGCTTTCTGGATCGGCAGAGACTTGCCTCTCAACTTTCTTATGGCTGGCTTGATTGCTATGACTGTTTTCTTCGCTTCAACATCTGTCTCTCCAGTCGTAGCACCTTGGGAGGGGCAGATGAGAACTTTGGAAAGACTCCTGACTTACCCTATAGACGTGAAAACGATAATTCTCGGAGACATAATAGCTTCTTCCATCTTTGGAATTCTGCTCTCCGCAATTCCCCTTGCGATAGCGTTCGGAGTCGGAATATCTGTAAATCCTCTGATAATCTTGGGGATAGTTGTATCTGCAGTTTGTTTCTCAAGTTTGGGTTTGCTGTTCTCTGCCTATCCTTCAAACATCCCAGCGACCGTCATGATGATCTCCGCGCTCGTGAGGTTTCCGATGATATTCATAAGCGGGATATTCATTCCAATAGACAACCTACCATGGCTTGGGAAAATCTTAGCGTTTCTCTCCCCGCTAACGTATTTCACAGACATCGCAAGGTTTTGCGTAGGATTAAAACCATTCTTCCCAGTTTACACGGACTTCGCCGTGTTGATCGGATACACTACTTTGCTCTTCGTCCTTTCCGTCAAGCTTCACGAGAAAGCTCTGCTAAAGAGGATTTAAAGGTGTAGTCGTGAAGACGCGTCAGGTTAGAGGTAGACAAGTAGCGATAAGGGTTGACGCATCGTTGTATATAATTTAAAGGTTCATCAACATCGTTACATCGCCACCGGCTCGCCCATCTCAAAGAAAACTCAAAAATATAATAATCCTGCCAACTTAAACTCTTCTTATTCCTCCTAAAATCTCCTAGCTCTGTCAAACCCTCAATTAACCTCGAAGGTTTATATATTACTCGATCACATGGCCATCTGGAGCGATGTGGTATGAATCATCTTTCGATTGCAGTAGTGTTGGCGCTGGCGGTTTTTTCAGTAGTGTGGCGGTTGGAGCAACAAGTGCGCAGGTGATGCTGAGTTCTGCGCATTCTAAGCTGAACTCTACCGACTGTCATGGCAGTGCACCCATTGCAGATTCCTCAATTGAAAGAAACGATGAGTCCAAAGCATGCGGGTATGGGTCAACACGCCCGGATACGATGCCGAATACATGCCTCGTATGTCATAACCCGCATCAAGGAGTTTACAAGGACGGGAAATGGGAAGACCAGACCGTAGCAGAATACAATAAATTTGCTTTTAAGCTGAAAAAAAGCGGTAGTGTCAAGTTGACACCCTCCAATAGTTATAGAATGCCATAAAGCTCTCTAACCGGCTCTGAACTGAAACAAAGGAACTCTTGTATGGGAATCTGTTCCAAAACTTCTTTGTTCTCTCTTTAGCTGAGAAAAGAATTCTTCTACAGCGTTTCTTCTACCAAACGTCTCGTGCCTGTATCTTAAACCAAGCCTTTGTAAAGCCCACAGATACCAACTCCTCTTTAACAGCTTCTCGAATTCTTTCAGAATCGTAAATAGGATTTTTCTTACCATCTACCCAGAGAGCGACATTTCCAGGGACCAATAATACAAAGATATTGAGCGATACAAGTTTTCAAACCTTCATAAATTTCCTCAGGAGCGGATACAACCTTAATAGGATTATCATATAATCGATAATCACTTCCGAGAGGACTTTCTGATGGAGGTTTAAATTCAATATCATTTTGTCCTGAAGCTCCGCCTCCGGAACAACCTGCAAATCCTACTCCAGTTCCAATACTCAACGCTGTAAATCCTAATAATTTGAGAAAATCTCTTCTAGTAAGCATAATCTGATGCACGTCATTATCATTCTGAGCCATTCTAATTGTATCATCGAGACTTCTTGCCACCATAGAGTAATAATCGTCACTAAAAATAAAAACTTTTGTCACCACACAACAGTAGCAAAAGCCTTTAAAAAACTTAAGATAAAACTATTAAGGTAAGAGGCGCTGACCCTTTTAGGTTTTAATTGAAGTAGCTTGGATATTTTTAAGAGATTCTCTGAAGAAGTTATAGAAGACTTCGAATCCTTTGAGATTTAGGTAGAAGCTCTTGATATTTTGGAATGGTCTTCTAAATTTTCTACGTAGTTTTACCGAAGGTTTGATGGATGTAGGTTTTACCTGCCGAAGTTAATCCTTTAACAAGCCAAGAGGCTTTATCGGAGTAGAATTTCTGGCTTATTTTTGCAGTATTTCAGAGCCTCTCTTAATAAAACGTAGGCTTCAAAGCACCCTCTGCTTTCAGAAGGCCCATATGGCATTCTTTGGTATCGAGGTCTATAGCATCCCATACGAAAATTAATTTCTTCTCAAGCTTTAATTTTGTCTAATCTATTGCAATAAGCCATCTTTCCTTCTTTCTTGGTCGCTTTAGAACTTCCTTAAGCCTATGATAGCTATCCGATTCACGGCTTATCTCTTCGTATAGAGATAAGAAATCACTTGTTTTTCTCAAAGAAAGACCTGAAAAGTATAATAGAGTTGCTAAAATTTTAAGTTCTACATCTTTCTCGTCTCTCCAAAAGACTTTTGTAGCTTTAACGTAATCTACTAATTGCCTTAGTGCGAGTCCTATACGTTTTATCCTGGTTATTTATTTTTCGTTATTTTGACAGCACCAAGCAGAGTGGGCTAAAATTTTATATTTTTATTTTAAAAATATATAAAATTATTATCATTTAGTGCCCATCGTGATCTATTTGCAAACCTTAAAAATTCTCTTGAGCCAAGGATGTAGATGTAGATATCCTATAACTATCGGTGCTTGTATTATCGGTATTAAAGCTGGGACTATTGCGGATTTCAGACTTAGAGCCATAACCGCAATTGCAGCAGCGACGCTTTGATTCTTAGTTGCGGATATGAAGGCTACAGCCATGTGATCGCTGTAGCTGACGTTGAAGATTTTGTCTAAGAAAGTTATAACTCCGAAGAGGGTGAAGAACATTGCGGATTGTAGGATAACGATTTCCGCAACTATCCTTGGTTTTTCGACAACAACTTCGGCTTTGCTTGCTACGAGCAAGCCTATTAAAATTAGCATTGTGATCATCGTAGCCAAAGACAGTATTGGCTTGAGCTTTCCTTCTATCCTTTTAGCCATCTTAACCTTCTCCTCCTTCCCCAATCCCCTAAGCCTTCTGTGAATCAAAAACCATCTCGTTATCTGGCCCGCTATAAAGGGGGTTACGAGTGTGTAGATCACTGCGGACACTATCTTCCCTATCGGAACTTTTACGGCCGAAACGCTCGCGTAAAAGCTTAGATATGCAGGAATTGCTGGTAACGAGCCTAAGAGACTCAAAACTGCAAGAATCGTCGCAAGTTCTATGTTACCTTCGGCAATTAAAACGAATCCTATCGATGCGCTCGATGCTGGGACTACGTTGGACGTAACGAATCCCAAGGAGAGGTCAACATCGCCGAAGAATTTTGCAAAGGTCATTGCTAAAATGGGTGAGACTATGAAAACGAAGAACATCGAAATCGCTATCTCTTTAAACATCCTCGCTGATTTCGCAAGTTCTTCTGTTCTTAGCTGAACCATAGAAGGGTAGATCGTCAGAATTGCAAAGGTTACTATGAGGTTTTTAACGAGTTTAGGATTCGATTTGAAGAAGTGGGAATACTTGCAACCGATAATCAACCCAGTCAGTAAGGATAGAAGAGTGTAGATTATAAGGTATTTCCTCATGTGCTGAGCAACCCTTTT